>Ga0315298_1003969_pt1 | contig 22703 bp, 26 predicted proteins | sample WHS_1_MG_FD_203077 | JGI IMG/M metagenome (GOLD analysis project Ga0315298, IMG submission 203077) | Extremophilic microbial mat communities from Washburn Hot Springs, YNP, Wyoming, USA - WHS_1_MG | ecosystem: Environmental > Aquatic > Thermal springs > Hot (42-90C) | place: USA: Wyoming...
GAGGTTCTGCATGCCCTCCGGGTAAAAAAACCAGCCGCGTCTCAGCAACTGACGCTGTTGTAGTGGAGCGTTTTGAAATCGCTATTAGCGATATCAATGAGTTGCGATATTAACTGTCGAACTCGGGGGCGCTGGGCAACAAGTCCACCCGCGAGCTATCCAACTTCTACATTGAGCTGAAAAAGGCCGGGGTGCAGATAGAGTCCTTTCTGGTGAAGGACCTGGGCGCGTTGGGGCCATCGCTGCAATCGTTGACAAAGCATGTGGTAGCCTCGCTGGCTGCATTTGCCGGGGTGGTACTCACCAAGGCAAACGTGAAGGCTTTTGGTGATGATATCCAGCACTTGGCAGACTTCATGGGGACGAAGCAATTTCAGAGCGACCTGATAGGGTTCGGGAAGGGCGTCGGCCTTGTGGCGTCTGAGATCATCGCTGTTGCGCATAAACTTGAATGGCTGCTGCCAACCACTAAAGCGCAAAAAATAGCGCAGCAGAGAGACGTCCTTCACGGCGAGTATGAGCGAGCGAAAGGAACGTCACGCGCCGCATACTTCAAGAAGCAATATGACAACTTTAATGCCGCGCACCCTGTTGTTACGGTGCCGCCCGTCATCGCGCACGGCAAGCCTGGGCTACGCGGTGCCGAATTGGCACCGTTCATGCCGGACATCCGCCGCGCATCAAGAGAGACGGGCACACCAGTATCCCTGCTGACCGGACAGCTGGGTGCTGAATCCAGCGCCAACGCGAATGCCGTGAATCACTTCATTCGTGCCGGAGTAACACATCGCGCACTTGGCGGATGGCAGATGACGCGCGGGACGTGGGACGAATATGCGCAGGGGATGCCGTTCAAGGATGCCACCAACCCGGCCATAGAATCGGTTGTTGCCGCTCGTTATGACGCAGCCTTGCTCAAGAAGGCACGCGGCGATATGCAGAGTGTTATGCACCACTACACTGGCAACCCAACGGGATCAGCGGCCAGCGCCGCCTATGGGGACAAGGTGAAGCGGTGGGGCAATGCTGGGGACCGGGAAAACAGGGCCTACCTTAAGGCTCTCAACAGCCATAAAGCGACGGCTACCCAGACAATCCATATCACCAACTCAACCGGGGCCAAGGTGTCGCATCAGGTAAACGCCGCGAGTCATTCATGAGCACGCAGAGCATGGCGGCCAAGCCTGTGCAGAAGCCCCGTAAGTGCCTGTGCAGGCCCCACAGTCAACGCAGGCAGCACCGGCGGTATCATTGTCTAAATCAGTGAAAGGAGCGCGTCATGGCAAATAAAGAAACAGGAAATATTCACCCATTACCGCCCGGACCCGGCAGGCCCAAGGGCAGTCCCAACAAAATCACCGGCAATGTGAAAAGCATGATCCTTGGCGCTCTCGATGACCTGGGCGGCCAGACGTGGCTTGTCGAGGCCGCACGCGCTGACCCGAAAGCGTTTATGTCTCTGCTGGGGCGGATATTGCCGTCTGAAATCTCGCTGGATGCCACAGTGACGGCGCATGAACCCGTTACCGAGATACGGCGCACCATCGTTGACCCGCGTGCCGTTGAACAGGAGCAGACGCCATGACAAAAAAAGCCACCGCAGCACAGAGAGCCGCTTTCGGGATTTATGCCGATTGCGTGACCGATGCCGAGCTTCGCACCGCTGATGATCCGGTATGGTTACGCCTGATGGCCGAATCGCTTGCAGCCTGGCGCAGGGGCGACAAGGCCACCATGAATGCGCTTCACGATCAGATGAGCGCCCGCGCTGCTGAACTGGAGGTGCACTGATGCCGCCCAGTAAAGAACCCGACGAAAACACGCCAAAGCCCAAGCGAGCGGCCAACGGAACATATCTTCCGGGTGTCTGCCCTAATCCAAGCGGCAGGCCAAGGGGCAGCCGGAACGCTGTCACGATGACGCTAAAAGACGGCATTGAGGAAGCCTATCTCCAGCTTGGCGGTATCGAATGGCTGGTGCGACTTGGACAGGAGGAACCCCGAGTATTTGCCAGCCTGCTGTCAAAGCTGTTACCACCGCCAGCACCCGAAGAGGGCGGCGAGACGGTCATTCGCATTATTGGCGGGTTCACCTCCCCGCCGAGAGGCGACCCCGACGACTGACCCGCCAGCCCCTCGCCATCGTGGTGCAGGGGTTGCAGCAGGATTTGATGGAGGGGCGGCATTGAGGTTGACACCCTTGCCAACCCGTTCTAATCTCCGCCGCATGGTGCTCAAACACCTTCAGGCGGACTTCCGCCCCGACAGACTTGCGGGATTTTTTTATGCCTATTGCTCAGCACAGGCACGTCCTCTATGGCCGAGGGTGGACTAATACAATACCGGAAACGGGAATACGTCCGGTGCTCCTGAAGCACTTTGAGCCCTTGGCCGCCTGAGCCGTTCAGGTACTTTGCATAGAGCGCTTAATCATGAGTTATTCCAGTTTCAACGAAACGATTTACAAAGCCAGGGATGCCGCTGAGCATCCCGAGAAGTTCACGTCAAGCGCCCTGGCGCAGTATGCCGATGCTTTGGACAGCGGGAACTTGGTGCTTTGGGGCTTTGTCGCCGCCATTGGCCAAGTCATGCTCAACTCCAACGATAACTGCAACGCATGGGACACAGACAATCTGTTCGGAATTGGCGAGGGGTTGGCAGCGGTGTCTGACTTGGCGCAAGGTATCTGCAAAACGATGGATACCCTGAGATACGTAATAGGCGAGCGGCGAGCGCAGGCCAAGAGTATAGCGGAGGGTGCAAAATGATTGAGACACCAGCCGACCACGGAGAAGACCTGTATACCCGCATCAACCGAGCCCGCGTCATGCTCCGATTGCTGACGACTGACGAGGCTTTCGCAGACTTGGGTAACAATGACCTGGCCTATGCGCTGGATGCCATCGAGAGCCAACTGGAGGATGCCTGTAATTGCTCAGGGGCGCTTGTGGAGAAGCTCACCCAGAAAGCATAACCGGATAGACCGGCAAAGCAGCCCCTCACCTTCGGGTGCAGGGGCTTTTCGACGACGCCGGAGGCTTGGAGCCTCATGAACGCCAATAAACCGCAATGAACGGCAGTGGACTGCAAAGGACCGCAAGGGCTTGCAATCGAAGTTTGATTAATATATTTTAATCAAAAGCGGCAGGTAAATCCTGAGCAACCCCGGACCCCGATGCAAAGGGCTCCTAAGCGCGGAGTAAACGCGTGGGATTCAGGGGCTGTCAGAAGTTCCTCCCCTGTGGCAAACAGCCCAGGGATCCGGCCCCCGGCGGGGCCGGGCATCCACCCGATAGGGTTTCGCCCTGTCGGACCCGGCATCCAGCGGTGTCGGAACTCCACTCGACAGAATATTCTGTCGAAGGCGACCCCCGGTGGGGTCGTTTTTTATTTCTAAGGCTGGCTGATGGAAGACAAGAAAAAGACAATCGTCATCATTGACGGTTTTAATCTTTACCACGCCATTGCCGACTTAGGAAAATCTCACCTCAAGTGGCTTGATCTATGGGCTCTTTCCTCAGCATTAGTACATCCCCAACGCGATGAATTAGTGGGTGTATACTATTGTAGTGCCTATGCGACATGGTTGCCTGATCAATGCAGTAGGCACCGGCTTTATGTTTCCGCACTCAGGGCAACAAATGTGACTCCAATCATTGGACAATTCAAAGAGAAAAGACGGTCCTGTAAATCTTGCAGAGCCAAATGGATCGGGCACGAGGAGAAAGAAAGCGATGTGAATCTGGCGATTCGCCTTGTAGATATGGCGCACAAAGGGGTCTATGATAAAGCGATAGTGATAACCGCAGACACCGATATCACACCAGCCATAACCATGGTTAGAAACACCTTCCCAGAAAAAGAGGTTTTCGTTGCTATCCCAAAGGCACGCAAGCGATACTCTCAAGCACTACAGAAGTCTGCAACCAGCACAATCACCATTCAAGACCATCACTTCGAAAGAAATTTGCTACCTCGTGAAATGACAAATGGCGGTAGAGTCATCACAAGGCCACCGGAATATGACCCGCCCGCCTAATTACTCACGAGCAGCCTCTCACTACGGTGCAGGGGCTTTTCTTTGGCTGGCATTGGTCCCGATGAACTTGATGAACATTGATTCCCGGTACTATCCCGCGGCAAGAATAGTCCGCAAGCCCAGATCATGTTCATTGGCGTCTGGACGTGACCGGCACCAGCATCAATGCTGAGTAGACTTTGCTGCCTCTTTCATGACGTGCTCCAACGCCAACTGCTGCATATTCTCTGGCGTGATTCTGTGACCACAGAGGGAATATACCGGCACGGCATTCTCCACGATGAACTCCACAGACGCGCACTCGGGACATTGAAGACAGGTTGCCTCTGGTGGGATGGTAGCCATTATTGATTCCCCGCAACATTGTAATCGTGACCGCTGGATTTTGACGAAAAACACCGAGTCACTTTGTCCAAGTGTAACCGGAAATGTAACCGGTAGATGCTTCAGGACAAAAAGAAGGCACCTAGAATATTGTCTAAGTGCCTGTTTTTATTGGTCGGGGCGATAGGATTCGAACCTACGACATCCTGCTCCCAAAGCAGGCGCGCTACCAAGCTGCGCTACGCCCCGTCGCCGCAGAGGATAGCCGCTCCCCCCGCCGCGGTCAATCTAAACGAGAAAGACGGTGCCGCAAACGGTCCAGCTCCCCACGCGCAAGACCAATACCATCATTCAGGCGTTGGCGCTCCCTGTCGCTGAGCTCCTTGCCCTTCTGCACCAGTTCCTCGCTATAAATGGCGATGGTGTCGAGCAGTTCCTCAACCCGTTCATTTATCCGCTCGCGCGAGGCAACGACGCGATCCCAGGCTCGATTGGCCTGATGCCGCAATTGTTCGCGGGTGCGATCGCCCGTTTGTGGGGCAAAGAGCAAGGCGGTGACCGCACCTGCTACTGCACCTGCCAGCAAGGCGATCCCCAGGGCGCTGTAGCCAATGCCATTATCGCTATCGTTTTCATAATTCATCATGATCGGACTCCTTCATCAGGTGATAACAGTGGGGGCCTTGCGACCCGTGAGGGTTTCTATTCGTGTGAGATTCCTGCCGAGCTGAATCAGTTCGCGCAAGGCGCGCTGCGGGTCCTGCTGCTGGCGCTGCGGGTCCTTCTCCAGATGCTCGTGATAAATACGCAAGGTGGCGCCTTCGGTTCCCGTGCCCGACAGGCGGAATATCACCCGGGCACCGTCGGCAAAGAGCAGGCGCAGGCCCTGATGCGCACTGACACTGCCGTCGATGGGGTCCGCATAGGCAAAATCATCGGCGGTCAGGATCTGACGTTCCGCTAAAGTCTGACCGGGGAGCACTGGCAATTGGGCGGTAATGCTCTGCATGATCTGCTCGCCCGTTTCCAGCTGAAGTCCCTCGTAATCATGACGCGTGTAGTAATGACGCCCAAACCGCTGCCAATGCTGGGTGACGATGTCGGCCACGGATTGGCCCGTATGCGCGATCACTGAGAGCCAGGCCAGTATCGCCCAGAGTCCGTCCTTTTCACGGATATGGTCCGACCCGGTGCCGAAACTTTCCTCGCCACAAAAGGTGATTTTGCCCGCATCCAGCAGATTGCCAAAGAATTTCCAGCCGGTGGGCGTTTCATAGTGAGCAATACCCAGGGCTTCAGCGACCACATCCGCGGCCTGGCTGGTGGGCATGGAGCGGGCGATGCCTTTGAGGCCCTGGCGGTAGGCGGGGATCGCGGTGGCATGGGCTGCGAGCACCGCCAGCGAATCGCTGGGTGTCACAAAAAAATGGCGTCCCAGGATCATGTTGCGGTCGCCATCTCCATCGGATGCGGCGCCAAAGTCGGGTGCGTTCTCCGCGAAGAGTTCGTCGGCCAGGGGCTTGGCATAGACCAGATTCGGATCGGGATGGCCACCCCCAAAATCCGTGAGCGGGATACCATTGACCACTGTGCCCACCGGTGCCCCCAGACGCTTTTCAAAAATCTCGTGGGCATAGGGACCGGTAATGGCGTGCATCGCGTCAAAACGCATCCGGAAAGTCCCCTGCAAGAGCCGTCCCAGCGCGTCAAAATCAAAAATGCGGGCCATCAGTTCTGCATACTCGGCTACCGGGTCGCAGACTTCTACCTGCATCTCACCCAGCAAAAACTTCGCGTCATGGTCGATATCGACATCCGCGCTCTCCAGAATCTGATAACCCTGGATGGATTTACTGGCAGCCCAGATGGCATCGGTGATCTTTTCCGGCGCGGGTCCGCCGTTGACCGTATTGTACTTGATGCCAAAGTCGTGGTCAGGCCCCCCGGCATTATGGGAGGCGCTGAGGATAATGCCGCCGTGAGCACTCCGCGCGCGGATGACTGTAGAGACGGCGGGCGTGGAGAAGAGTCCGCCCCGTCCGACAATGACTTTGCCCCAGCCATTCGCTGCAGCCATCCGGAGGATGATCTGTATGGCTTCACGGTTATAAAAACGTCCGTCGCCACCAAGAACAAGGGTTTCCCCGGCGCGATCAGGAATGGCATTGAAGATGGATTGAACAAAATTTTCGAGATAGTGCGGCTGCTGGAACACCTTGACCTTTTTACGCAGCCCCGAGGTGCCGGGGCGTTGATCGGCAAAGGGCTGGGTCGCAATCTGCAATACCGCCATGGCACACCTCAGGAGTCGAGTGGAACGTCAATAATAGTGGTTTCCCGACCAGCATCGGTACGAATCCAGATTGTATACCCGCTTACCTGCCAGGTACTAACGACCGCCCCGCCGTCGCGAATGGCCTTTTCACTGGCTTCAATTAAGTCTTCTTCCATAGCCTCATCCCACTCGCCCAAGACGTGATGACGGAGCAGTTCCTGCGGATCAATTTCTCCAGATTCGAAGATGGCTTGCGCGTCGGGGGAAGCGAGGATAGTTCCAGGATGGAATCGCATTTTATTCTCCATAACTTTCAAACTATAACAGGAAACGGCCGTTCACAAGGCAAAGCCTTGCGTACGCAGAAAATCGCGACTGGGTGCTGCACACTGATTCATAAGATGAATACGGTGTGGGTTGTGGCGCGCGCGCCTTGCCCAGATTCGTGGATCGCTCAACCCGGCCGCTGCATAGACCTGTTCGGATGGAAAGAAGCAGGTCCGCAGAAACTGGCGGAAAACCTCGCGCAGCACCGGGCTGATCAGGTGTTTTTTCACACGGTTCATGGCTTGGCTGCGCATCTGAATGGTGGTGCGGGCGAAGGCCATATGGCGCGCTTCTTCGCGCATGTGAACATGCGTGATAGCCAGCACGGCAGCGGGTAGTTCTTTGTGGGCGAAGATCAGGCGGTTCATGCGATCCGGTACATTCTCGCCGATAAGGATGGTTGCCCAAAAAGCGGCCGAGCCCTCGGGCGCGTAGCGAGCGAAAAGACGCGCCAAGGGCGGGCGGGCGCTCAACGGGGTCATAAATGGGCGTTGCGAACGTCGCTGTAATTCCAGAAACATGAGGCTGTGCCCCACCTCCTCCCGCAGTTCATGAAGCTGATAGTGATAGCTGACCGGGTCGCGGTACATCTCCTGGAGCGAGTTTGCGCCCAGGCGTTGGATGAACAGCGCCTCCAGCCACAGCCCCAGCTCGCAGAAAGAGACGAACTCGACTTGGGAGAGGCGAATGCGTTCCTCTGGGCTCAATTGCACATATTCGGGCAATCCGTACAGTGATAGCAATTCTTCTGGGAGCCAGGCCGTTTCCGCGTCGAGGCTCTCCCACGGAACCGTCTGGACGGGATCCCGATAGTTACCGCTGTGCTGGCTGAGCCGATTGACCAAAGCATCATGATGACGCTGAATCTGAGCCGGCGCGGGGACACGTTGAGCGAAGTTCATGAGCCATTCTGCCACGGACGCTCAGCCGCTCCAAGGGCGTATTGGACTCTGCCCACCAGTATCGCGCACCTGGGCGACGCTGCGGCGTACATCATAACGGGGACGCCACCCGAGTGCCTTTTGGGCGTGGGTAATATCGACAATCAGTGGGTTTTCCAGCACTTGCAGCCAGCCGGGATCGCCGAGGCCAGTACTAAAAGGGCGTAGCCAGGTATGTACCCGGTGCAGTTGCCTGGGGGAAAGTGGTAGCTGCCAGCGGCGGGGAATGCTGGACCAGGGGATGGGATCGGGTGCCGCAATATTGAAGATACCACCCTGTCCATAACTTAGTGCTGCAAGCAGCGCGGTGACCGCATCGTCTTGGTGGAGGCACTGGATGGGCAAGTCCGGGTTGAGTAGACGTAGTCCGTAAGGGCTCGTCGCAATCTCATTCACCAAGGCCTGCCCATGAGAGCCGATAATGGCGTGCAGGCGCAGGCGGGAAACAACGGTTTTCTTCTGGCTGGTCGTGAACACATCCAGCCATTGCTCCAGTGCAGCCTTGTCTTCACTATAGGCGAACCCCGGCACAGGCCGACAAGGCTGGCTTTCGGCAATGGGAACCGGGTTGTCCGGCCAGGCGCCATAAGCGGCCACACTGCTGGAATAGATGACTTGCGGTACACCGGCATTTGCCGCCGCACGGAACAGATGCTGACTGCCATCGAGGTTAATCCGGCGCATCTCCTCACGCCAGCGCCGTTGCGGCCCGAGGCGCGGACTCAGCACTATAAAGGCGAGATGGATGACACAATCCACGCCGCTCAGGTGCTCGACAAGCCGCGGATCGCAGATGTCCAAAGGCAGGTAATGCAGGTGTGGATGCTGCATTGCGGGTGCCCGACGATCCAGTGCGATGACCCGGTGGATATCCGGCCGGGCGAGCAGGGCGGGAAGCAGAGCTGCCGCCGTATGTCCCGCCGCGCCAGTGACCAGCACCTGCATCAGTGGGGGTAAGGACCGCGCAGAGCAGGCAACACCTCGTCGGCGAGCAAGCGCAACGAGCGCTGGGTGATTTGGCTGGGGACCATCCCGGCACCCACGGCCAAAATCAGGCGATTCACCCCGGCCCGGGCATAGCGGGCCAGTCGTTGGCGACAGGTAGCCGGGTCGCCAACGACGACCATGCCCATAGTTTCCAGCAGCCGCAAATTGAGGCCACGGCGCAGCAGCGGTTCGAGAAAGCCGAGACGATGATAGTATTCATAGCTTTCCTTTAGCTGTGCGAGGACCGGTCGCGTCTGGTCCAGCAGCCGCTGGTAATACCAGGTGAAGCCCTCGGCCCAGCGCCGTGCCTCCGCTGCATCCTCCAGACACAGGCAGCCAATGGTCATGGCAAAACCCGCGTTTTGACCTGCTTGCAAAGGACCTTCTCCGTGGTGTTGTCGCCAGTTCTTTTTATAGGCACGAAGATCTTGTTTGATGAGGAACCAGGGTTTAAACGGCCCGGAGAGCACGCCGATACCTTCCTGTGCTGCCCATTGGATAGTCGTCGGGCTCACGGCTGCCGTCCACAGCGGTGGATGGGGTTGCTGGAGGGGTTTGGGAAGAATATCCAGTTCATCGAAATTATAGAGTTTTCCATGATGGCTGAAGGGTTCGCCACCCGCCTGGCGAAGGATCTGCAGCCCTTCTTGCATGTGCAGCCTACTGTCCGCCATTTGGCTGCCAAAAAGTTGATATTCTTTAGGGGAAAAGCCTCGGCCGATGCCCATCTCCAGGCGGCCATGGCTGAGAATATCCAGGGCGGCGGCGCGCTCCGCAACACGGACGGCATGATTGTAGGGCAGGACGACAACGGCATGGCCAAGACGCAGGTTCTTGGTGCGCTGGCTGGCCGCAGCGAGGAAGGTTTCCGGGCTGCTGGAGTGGGAGTATTCGCGCATGAAATGGTGTTCCACGAGCCAGGCGCCGTGAAAACCCAAGGTGTCGGCGAGGCTAAGCTCATCCAGGGTTTCATGATAAGCTTGGGCCTCGCTACGGCCCAGATGGGCTGGTACGGCGAGTTCATAGAAGAGATCAATATCCACTTGCGTTGGCGCCTCCATGATAAGCACTGCATCCAGCCCGCCCAAATTGTTGAACGGCTGTAAATCGCCATCTTAACATCGGAGCAGATGCGCCTGCACTGGGCCGACGTCGAGACCGGCACGCATTTCATAAGTGGTGATGCCTCTGGAATGGGAAGAGGCAGCAGACGGCGTCTATTCAGTTTCTGTGTTTTCAGCCCCGGAGTTTGGCAAAGGTGCTTGCGGGAAAAGCCGTTCGCGATAGTAAGCGAGCTCACCAACGGATTCGCGGATGTCGGCCAACGCTTCGTGGCGCTCGGCTTTGGGGAATTTGGGCAGGTGCGGATACCAGCGCGTGGCGAGTTCCTTGACGGTGCTCACATCAATCATCCGGTAGTGAAAAAAGCGCTCCAGCCGCGGCATCAGGCGGGCTAAAAAGCGGCGATCCTGACATACGCTGCTGCCGCAGATCGGTGAGGTGCCTGCTGTAACATGCTGGTGCAGGAAATCCAAGGTTTGTGTTTCTACTGTGGCCGTATCCAGGCGACTATCACGGACCCGCTGCAAGAGGCCGGAAGCACCATGGGTACGCTGGTTCCAGTCGTCCATAGCCGTGAGTACGGATTCCGGCTGATGTACGGCCAGCACCGGACCTTCGCAGAGAATTCGCAGGCTGTTGTCCGTGACCAACGTGGCGATTTCCAGAATCTGATCCTGTTCCGGCCGCAGACCTGTCATCTCCAGGTCAATCCAGACGAGGCTGTGTGCTTTAGGGTCCATGCGGCATCCTTATTTGAGCGAGTCGGGCCACTATACCATCGCTTTCGAGACATAAAAAAAGACGGGCCAGAGGTCCGTCTAATAGCCGCAAAACAACCGCTACAAAATCGTTTCATACCCAAGGACCGTGACCTCTAGCCATCAGTATGATAAATTGTATCGGGCAGCCCCCAGCTTTAGAGATTTGGGGCTTTCGCCCCCGCCATGGCAATGAAGGTTACGCTGTTTTTGTTTCTGGAATATTTCCTGTTCAAAATATTTTCGGGGTGAGGGCCGCTTCAATCCTGGCGGATGTACATGCCTTGGAACAAAAAAAGACGGACCGGAGTCCGTCTAATAGCCGCAAAACAACCGCTACAAAACTTATGTTGCAACCACCCGCCTTGACTACGTCGGCTGATGCCGGACTACCTGATTTTTCGCTCCACTCTATCTTTTGGTTTGAGTACCGCTGCTGCCTATGGTGCTATAATGGGTCCGTCATATTTCGAGAATATTTCCGGAAAACGTCTCCTCGTTGAGGCAGAAGGCGAGGATGCGGCGGTGCCTGTTTTCAGGATATTGCGAGGCTAGGATGGCGGTCGTGTTAATAGTGGATGATGATCAGCGGCTTGCGGCGATGCTACGGGAGTTTCTCCAATCTCAGGGTTTCGCGGTACTGTTGGCGGCCAATGGGCAGCAGATGCGTCAACAACTGGCGGCAGGGCCGGTGGATGTGATGGTGCTCGACTGGATGTTGCCGGGACAGAATGGCATTAGTCTCGCCAAGGATCTGCGCAGTAAGGATGGGGGGCCTCCTATTCTTATGCTCTCGGCCCGTGGCGAGGATGAGGAACGTATCCTTGGACTGGAAAGCGGCGTCGATGACTACTTGGCAAAGCCTTTCAATGCACGGGAGTTGCTGGCGCGTCTACGGGCCTTGTTACGCCGTAGCGGGAAAGATGAGGGTGGCGACAAAGTCCACTTTGGTGATTTCTGTTTGCACGTGGCCGAGCGACGGCTCTATCGCGATAATGCGGAGGTCGACGTGAATCCGGCGGAAATGGAGCTGTTACTGGTCTTCGCGCAGCGCCCGCGGCGCGTACTGAGTCGCGATCTTTTACTGCAGTTGTTGGGCGGAGAAGAGGATGGGCGCTTCGACCGCAGTATTGATGTGCGGGTGACACGTCTGCGCAAAGTGATTGAAGATAACCCCCGGCAACCGTGCTTTTTGCAGACGGAGCGCGGTGCCGGGTACCGGTTTACTCCGAGCGCATGATTTTTTGGCGAGAGCGTAGTTTGTTTTCGCAGACGGCCTGGACTTTGGGGCTGGGCATTGTCGTGCTGCAGGTTTTGACGTTGGTCATGATTGTCGCCACGGTACTTTATCCCCTGGCGGAGCGCTCGGCAGAGGACCTGGCAGGTTTGATTGTGATCAGTGCGAAAACCTATGCCGAACTGTCTCCGCAAGAGCGCCCCGCTTTTTTAGCCAGCCTGCGGGCCGACAATGGGGTAGAAATTGCCGCGCATCTGGACCGTTCTATAAAGCATACCCATGGGCATATATACGGCTGGTTGCTAAGTCGTGCGCTGGCCAGACGTTTAGGAGAACCTGTGCATGTGGACGTTTTGGGCGGGAGCGTGCGTACGTTTTGGGTGCCGGTTACTGTTTCCGGTCAAACGGTTTGGGTACATTTTGACCGAGGGCGGTTGGCCTCGTCTCTGCCCATTGCCATGATTTTTGTGCTGGCTTTTTCAACACTCGCACTGTTGGTGTTGACGATGATTTTGGTACGTCGGGTATTACGGCCTCTCGGGGTGATTTCAGAGGCATTGCGTGGATCGTTAAAGGCACCGCTGCCGAGTTTGCCGCGTGGCGGTGCTTATGAGTTCCAGAATATCCTCAATATTTTCGCTAATCTGCGAACCCGTTTGCAGGCGATGGTTAATCATCAGTCGTTATTGCTGACCGGGATTTCCCACGATCTGCGTTCACCGCTGGCGCGCCTGCGTATGGCTTGGGAGCTGTTGCCGGAGACTACGCCGCAGCGTCTTCGGGACGGTATGCTGCAGGATATGGAGCGAATGGATGAACTGCTGGCCCAATCTCTTGCGCTGGGTCGCGGTATGGCGGCGAAGGTGGCAGATTTTGATCTGATGGTATTGCTGGCCGAAGTGGGCGCAGATTTCGAGCGGGAGGGCGGCCACTGGGAGGCAACATTACCGCGTCGTTATCCCTTCCGGGGAGACCGGGAGGCTTTGCGCCGTCTGTTGTCCAATCTGTTGGATAATGCTTTGCGTTACGGTGGCGGGAGGGTGACGGCAGAGTTTCAGAAAACGCCGGGGCATCTCCTGTTACGTCTATGCGATGCTGGCTCGGGGATTCCGGAGGCGGATCTGGAGAAAGTTTTTGAGCCGTTCATTCGTCTGGATGATGCGCGAGGGCATAGTGAGGGCAGTGGCCTTGGTCTGGCTATTGCCCGTCAATTGGCAGAGGCGCAGGGGATGCGCCTGCGCCTATTCAATTCCGCCGGTGGCGGGCTCTGTGCGGAGTTGTCCTGGGCCGTGTAAGACGGTGTGATGAAGAGGCCCAGGTATAGCCGAGGTCAGTGCCACTGACGTGCTGTTCCCACCGCGCAGACGGATATGACGCTCTGCTGGTGTGGCGCCTTTGTGGATGATTAACGGGCTGTGTAGCGCCCTGCAAGCACTTGGGTCGACACAGTAATGTGCTCGGGAAGATGGTCTATACTGTGGTGGTTGTCTGTGAACGATGGCGATGCTGCAGGAGGGGACAATGAACATAGTGAAGGCATTGACGGGTGTGATCGCGGCGATAGCTTTGGGGGGGTGCGCAACGGTTACGCCGGTGAGTGGGCAGTTCCCGCCCATTACACCGCATCAGGCGCAGACGGGTGCGGAAAACGGAAAGCTGGTGCGCTGGGGGGGCACGCTGATTCAGGCGCAGCCGAAGGCTCAGGAGACGTGCTTTACGGTAATGGCGCTGCCCCTGCGTCAGGATGGGCGGCCTTATCTGGGTCAGAAAAAGTCCGATGAAGGGCGGTTTATCGCCTGTGCTCCAGGGTTCTACGACCCGGTGCTTTATGCGGCGGGACGGGAGCTTACCTTTGTGGGTACGGTGACCGGGGTGCAGGTGGAAAAGGTTGGAGGGTACGGGTATCCCTACCCAACTCTGCAAGCCAGTACCGTGTATTTGTGGCCGGTGGAAGAACCTGAACCGACCACGGTCTTTATCAATGGTGGCTGGTATGGCGGTCCTTGGGGACCTTGGGGTTGGTGGGGAGGCCCAGGCTGGGGATGGCGTTAATCTCTGGTTATCTGCCCGGTCTTGCTTAGGGCGGGCAGACCACTTATTATGTGTGCAGGTATTTTGCCGGGATGGCGGAACTGGTAGACGCGCCGGACTCAAAATCCGGTGGTGGTGACATCGTGTCGGTTCGAGTCCGACTCTCGGTACCAAAAAACTGAAGAAGCCCGGTTCTGCCGGGTTTTTTTGTAGCCATTTTTTCCATTTTCTTTCACGGGGCTAGGGGGTTGGCATGGCGATGCAGCGGCGGTTGGCGTGGTTGGCGGTGGCAGCTGGTGCGGTGGCGACGCTGCCGCTTGGCGGATGTGTGGCGCTTGTTGCAGCAGGAGCTGGCGGCGGGGCGGTAGCTTATGTGGAGAACGGCGGTGTCGCCAATTTCTACGCGTTCTACCCGACCTCTGTGAGTCAGGTCAGTGCGGCGTCCCGGGCGGCATTCGGAGAAATGGGCATTCGCTATAACGGCGAAATCCGCAAACGTCCTTCTGAGTATTTGCTTGAGGGTACTACCCAAGAGGGACAGACGGTCAAGGTGACGCTGACGTCCATGGCAACGGATGTTACCAAGGCCAATATCCGCATTGGGACTTTTGGCGACAAGCCGATGTCTTTGCAGTTCCAAAAACTTCTTTCGCAGCGGCTGGGCATGACCGCCAGCCCTCAAGCCCCGGCGGGGGTGGTGTTGCCCCCGGCCAGCAACCAGCCAACGGCGCCACAGCAGCCTGAACAGCAAACTATTCCACTGCAGTAATCCTCCTCCCGTGGGGACGGATCCGCTCTATCGGGCACGTATTCTGATTTTAGGAGAAGCGCCGAGTGGACTTACTCAGTGCCATGCATCTAGGTCGGACTTTTTCGTCGGAAAGGCGGGATCTGCGGATGAGCTTGCCTTAGAAAAGTGCCATTGACGTAAAATTGTCATAAAAGGTTCATAAAACTGTCACATTGATTTGCTATGGTAGCGTCTTCGTTTGAAGAGGGACTCCCATGAACCTGCAATATCTCATTCATCTCGCCAACTATTCAGATGGCGTTCTTTACGTACTTGGTATTCTGCTGCTGGTTGAACTGGCGGTGATGGTAGACCGCTTTTGGTACCTGCGGCGCACCATTCTGCGTGGACTGGTGTTCGTACAGGAGTTGGGTAGCCATGGTCGGCTCGATCGTGAAACGCTTAATAAAATGACCGAAAGCGCAGGAGACCTGCCCGAAGCCACCTTGCTGCGAATGGCCGCTTCCCATCACGGACAGGTCAAGGGCGAAGCCCTCGCCAGCCGTCTCGAAGAAAGTGTGCTGGTGTTGGCGCCGCAACTGGATCGCCGTCTGTGGTTGCTGGACACTATCATCACCTTAGCGCCGCTGCTGGGTTTGTTCGGCACGATTATCGGTATGTTCCACGCCTTTTCGGTGCTGGCCGCTCCGGGACACGCGCCTACGGCAGTCACCGGCGGTGTGGCTGACGCGCTGGTCGCCACGGCAACTGGCCTGTTTATCGCCATGCTCGGTCTGGTGGCTTTCAATGCCTTCAACAATCAGGTGCGGCAGATTCTCCTGCAACTGGATTCCGTAAAGACCATGCTGCTCAATCGGATGGACGGTCAACCCATGATCACGCCGGACAATAGTGATAAGCAGCGCAGTGAAGTGTTGTCTGTGGCGAGGGCCAGTTGATGGAGCGCCGTTACTTCGAGCAGAAGAAGGGCCGGGTGGAGATCATCCCCATGATCGACATCATGCTCTTCCTCTTGGTGTTTTTTATCATGATCACGCTGCAAATGATCCCCGATAAGGGCCTGAATTTGCAGCTTCCAGCCTCCAGTCAGGCGCAGCAGCTTCCGCGCCCGCACTACACCATCAATATCGATAAGGATGGATCGGTGGATGTGAAGGGTCATCACTATAATCTCGACGGTCTGCAGAAAATGCTCGCTGCTGATGGTGATCCCAGTAAAACCCAGATCACTATTGCCGCTGACAAAGGGGTGCCCTTTCAGGACTTTATCCATGTGATGGATCGCTGTCAGAAAGCTGGGGTGAGTGATATCGGGATTGCCGCGAAAGCGAGTAATTAGAAAAAGTACGTATATCGTATGAGTAACTAGACAGATCGGCGCAAAAAAGTCTGATTATTAGGGGGGCTCAAAAGATTCCTTCCGCACTGGTTGATTTTTTTCAGGGTCGAGTGTCGAAAACGTAATTTGATGAGGAAGATAATCGGTGAATATAATCGTCAGTGATCTATCCTGGGCACCGCAACGTCCGAAAAAGCCGAAAGGGCACTTTGGGCGCGCGTTGCTGGTCGGCGCTGTGTTGGAGGTGTTGTTAGTGGGTGGATTGATTTGGGTGAGTGGTAATACGCCACCACCTAAGCCGATGGTAAAGAAGATCATCGCCATTCACATGGTGCAACCGGCACCTCCTAAACCCAAGCCAGTGCCACCTCCACCGAAGCCGGTAGTGCATCCAAAGCCTGTGCCTAAGCCGATACCCCATCCCATTCCGCAGCCGAAGCCGGTAGTGCATCACGCGCCTGCGCCCAAGCCGTTAATGGCCAAAACACCGTTGCCTACGGCACCAGTGATACCGCCTAGTCCGCCGGTAACCACGCCGCCTCCGCCCCCGCCCCCTCCGGCGCCGAGTATGGCTGCACGTGAGGCGGCTATAGATCAGTACGCCGGCATGGTGCGCGCCCGGGTTCAGGCCGATGCCCATGTTCCGGAGGCCGTCCGGCTGATGCATTTGAGTGGCACAGCCGTGATCACCTTCCGGCTGACGCCGTCGGGCCAACTGCTGTGGGCGAAAATTGCCCAATCCAGTGGTGTGGGACCAATTGATAAAGCGGCGCTGAAATCGGTGGAAGAGGGTGCTTATCCGCCATTTACCAAGAATATGCCGAAACATGCCAGCAATTTTAATGTGGAAGTGCATTTATCAAGCCACTCCTCGTAGTGCTGGCGTGATGGTTTCTGGGTGATTGAGATGAAGGAGTCTGGGGTGACCGCTCATACCTGTTGGACGAGATTATCTTTGCCGATGCTGGGGCTGGCTTTTATGGTAATGCCGGCAGTTTCTCTGGCCTACACCCAGGCTCCGTCTAATACCCGTGATTTCACCGGACCCATTCAGGTCAGTGCAGATAACAAGGATCGGGTCAGCCATGTTTTGCCGATAGGGCGCATCGTCAGTCCGGTAGGTTTGGTAAATGGCGCAGCGAATTTTGTGACCCAGGTGGTGCCCATGGCGGATCATATCGCCACCATGGCGAATGGTGCCACCCATGCTCAGACCATTACCGTGTATGCACAAAGTAATTTGCGCAAGATTTCACGAGTTGCGGCCTACAAAAAAGAGGTGGATTCCAGGCAGAATGCCGAGAATGATGTCAGTGATCAACAAGGTGATGCTATTGCACACCAGGATTTTTTTCAGGGGATGGCGGTAGGGCCTGATCAAACACTTTACGCCGCGGGAGGGCAAACGGATGATGTTGCTGCTTTCGCGTTCAAGGACGGCAAGCTGAGCCTGTTGCGCCGTTATCCCCTGGCATGGCAAGCGTTTCCTAAAGATCAATATCCCTATCAGTATCAAGGCGAACGTGATGAGCAAACGCGTCACTTTTATCCTGACGCAGTCGTTGTCGGACCGCACGGAAAACACCTGTACGTTGCGGGAATGCTTTCCAACAGTCTGGCGCAAGTAGATATTCAGACGGGTGAAACGCGCTATCTGAATGTTGGACCTTATCCTTATGCCCTGACCTTCGCGGGCGAGGACCAACGCCTTGTGGTGAGTTTATGGGGTGGCAATGCCGTCGCGGTGGTCGATCCCAATACGATGCACATGCTGGGCACAGTGCGCGTCGGTCCGCCCACGGATCCCGACAACACACAGGCGGGTGTACATCCTACCGCCCTGGCCGCTGTACCCCATTCCCCAGATGTTTTTGTCGCGCTGGCCAATGTCGATCGTGTGGCTGAAGTGGATACGGCAAAACTGGCCGTGAAGGGATTCATCAACGATAGTCCTTATCCCGATGCACCTCCGGGAAGTTACCCGGACGGACTGGCCGTGGTTGACGGCAAGTTGTTCGTGGCTAATGCCGGCAATAATGATGTAGCGGTTTATGACGTACAGACTGGAAAAGGACTGGGCCTGATTCCGACGGGCTGGTATCCGACCGCTATCACCCACACCGACAAAGCCCTCTATGTGGTTGCGGCAAAGGGTCTGGGTTCGGGTCCGAACGTACAGCATCAGTGGGTCGGCGATATGATGGACGGCCTGGTGCAAAAAATTGATCTGAGTGATTTGTCTCAGTATCTGTCGCTATGGACGCAGCAGAGCCTGGAAAATAATGGCTTTACCAGCGCCCAGCGCGCGGCACGGCATGTGGAAGATGTGAAAGCGACGCAATTCTTGCGTAAACATATTCATTATGTGGTTTTTATTCTGCGTGAGAACAAAACTTTTGATGAGAATCTCGGTGATTATAAACCGGCGGGAGTCTGGGCGGACCCGCAACTGGATCTCTATGGCCCGAAAGAGTTGCCCAATCTGTATAACCTGGCGCGTCACTCCACGCTTTTTGTGAATTTTATGGCGGATGGCGAGGTGACCGCGCAAGGGCATCAATGGACAACCTCTGCCTCAGACTCGGACTTTGTGCAGCGGACTTGGCCGGAATACTATTCAAGACGTGGTATTGTTCCCAATCCGGGTTGGACCCAGTCTCTCATTCCCGGAAAAGCTACGGGTACCGGCGGCATGCCGCTGGGTGTCGATAATCCTTATGCGATTTATGAAAACATTTCGGTATTAGGTAAATGGTCGAATCCCTGGATTAGTTATCCTGAGCGTCTTTTTCTGTTCAATGATTTTCTGGATCATAAAGTCTCTTTTGAAGACTTTGGGGAATTCGTCTCCCGTTCTCAGGCAGGGAATATCTCCTCTGCGATGAAAAAACACCTGGCTACAGGTTTTCCGGGCTGGGACAGGATGATGCTCGATAGCTATCGTGAAAAGGTGGCAGAGCAGTGGCTGAAAGCCCATCCGGGTACGCAGTTCCCTCACTTCATATATATCTGGCTGCCCGATGATCATACGGCAGGACGCGCACCCTGCTATTACACACCGAATTATTATGTGGCCAATAACGATTATGCTACGGCAAAGTTTATTCATTATCTGTCGACGACACCGCAATGGAAGCACATGGTGGTTTTTCTGACAGAAGATGACGCACAGTCGGGGGCAGATCACATTGATGCTCATCGGACTTTTGCCCTGGCCATCGGACCTTGGATCAAAAAAGGCCATCTGGAAACCCATCAGTACTCCCAGGTGAATATTCTCAAAACCACAGAGGCGATTTTTGGTTTGCCCCCCATGTCGCAGTGGGACGAGAATGCCAGCATCTTTTCGGGCATGTGGACATCGCATCCAGACGATGCAGAGGCGAAAGTGCTGCCGTTGCAGGTGCCGCTGGCCTTTAACGCCGGACAATGTGCAGACTATACCCTGCTGCGTAGAGAGGCTGGTGCTGCAGGGCATAATCTCAATGAAGCCTGGTTTATGCAGCATCAGACCAAGAATGGTGCGGGACTATCGCCGCCCGCCAAATCCGAGGCGTATGCACCGACAACGCTGCTGAAGGTGCCTGGTCCAAAGCAGATGAAGCAGGAATGGATTGCTGCCAAGGGAATGAAATCCTGGCATCGGGAAATGCAGTATCTTGATATTTACGCAAGAAAACATCATGCGCCCGTGGCTGCCTACCAGGCTGGTGAGGTGGACTGAGACGAAGAGGGCCCGCCAAAGGATATGCGGGGACTCGCGGATGTCTCTTCCATAAGTCAGCAGTGTAAAAGTGAATTTTAGAGCCATGGTGCCAGCGAGGCGCACCGTTCTGCCTCAGCTATCAGAATAGCAGATCATTACTCATAATCAATAAACGAGGGTGTTTTCTATGGGACAACAGAATCGTCGGCAGTTTTTGAAGCAGTTGGGATTGGGGAGCAGCACAGTTATTGCCGCTCCGCATCTGCTGGGTGTGGCTCATGCTGCGGGAGTCAGCGAGGAAAGTCTCCTGCGTCAGAAGATTGAGCATGTGGTGGTGATCTTTCAGGAAAATCGCAGTTTTGATCATTACTTCGGAACATTCCAGCCGAAAAACGGGCAACAAATTATCAATTTACTAGATACACAGGGACAGTTGGACCACCGTTTTCTCGGTATGCAGAAAAATCCGGCAGGTATCGCTTATGGTAACCTGCCGTTACCTACGGATATTCCGGGTTTTCAGAACGTGCAATTGCCTAATCAGCCGTTCCACATGGCCCCCTATATTCCCGCTAAAGGCAATGTACATTGGGATCCACAACATCGATTTTTCCGTATGATGGCGGAGATTAATAGCGGTAAGATGGATCGTTTCGTAGCTCTGGCAGGCGGCAGAAAAACCCTTTTGTCGCGGGACGAATTCCAAAAAATGGGCCAGGACCAGATCGCCTTTGACCTGGCTCGTCCCAGTGGTCCGGTGCTGGGGTATTATACCGGCGAAGATCTGCCCTTCTATCATCATGTCGCGCACCGGTACACGCTCTTTGATCATTTCTTTCAGGCCATGAGTGGCGGCAGTACCGGTAACGCGCTTTATCTGACGGCTGCTCGTTCCTGTGTTTATCCCAATGCACCCAAGGAGGTGTGCGCGCCCTTCGATCCGAAAGAGGCTGGTCTGGAACACGGCTTCTTTGATCTGCCCTACGACCACAAAAAAGTCTTGGTCAACGATCTGCCGCCGGTGCAGGGACCGACCGATGCGGATGCGGTGAAAGCTCTGAAGATATCCCCACCCCCGGAGGCACAGACCTACGACAATATCGGAGACCGTCTGGATGGCGCCAAAGTATCCTGGGCCTGGTATAACGAAAACTGGAGTCGGGTAAAGCCGTGGGCGCTCAAGACCGCTTTTGGGCCCGGCGATGGCTCGGCGGTAATTGACACGGGTCAGTTGTATGTGGCCCACCATAATCCCTTCCAGTACTACCCGCGTTGGCCAGAATATGTGAAGGGCGGTCGTATGCGCGACAGTGACGACTTTCTCGCCGATGCCCGTGCTGGCAAACTGCCCGGTGTTTCCTTCGTCAGGGCCAGTGCCGCCCATGACGAACATCCAGCCGACTGCGCACCTGTTTATGGCATGGAATGGGTCGAGCAACTGGTGCGCGCTGCCGCTGATGGGCCGGCCTGGGACAAAACCGCCATCTTCATTACCTATGATGAAGGCGGTGGCTTCTGGGATTCGTTGCCGCCTAAAGTGGTGGACGACTATGGGTTTGGCACCCGTACTCCGGCCCTGCTTATCAGCCCTTGGGCGCGCCGGGGTTTGGTGGACCATCACCTGGCCAGCACGGCCAGCATCCTCAAATTCATCGAAACCCGCTTTGGTCTGCAGGCCCTCAATCACCGTGACCGGGATGCCTACGATATGATGGGTGCCTTTGACTGGGATCAGAAACCTGAGGACTTCAGTATCTGACGGGTCAGGCCGACGATGTTAATGCCTTCTCCATAGCGAGAAGGCAGAGCCCGGCAACCTTGGGTATGCCATAACGACTATCATCCGGGAAGGGTAGGGTAGTGCCGATCCATTGATATCCTCGCCGCTGATAATAAGCGACCAGTTCAGGGCGCTGTTTGATGACCCACAGACGCAAACGCTGGGCCTCCCAGGTGTCTCGCGCATATTCCTCTGCAGTATGTAACAACACGTTAGCCACGCCGAGATTTTGCCATGTCGGCGTCACCGAAAGCATTCCGCATTCGGCTACTTCTGTTTCGAGTAGTTGTAAATGACAGCAGGCGACTATTTCCTCTGTATTGCAGATGACCAGAAAACCGCTATTCGGTTTTGTTACCAGATCTTTGAGCATCGTCAGGTCACAACGCTGACCGTCCAGTAGATCCGCTTCTGTGGTCCATCCATCTTTGGCAGTGTCGCCTCGATACACACTATTGATGAGCGCGCAAAGGGTAAGCATTTCTGTTTCTTGCGCCATGCGGCAAGAATACAACGACTGTGAATGTGCCATCTTGATTTTCTTGCCTGGTGATTCTGCTGTCATCTGTGACGCATCCAAATAAAAGTGTCATTTGTCAGAATTTTGTCATTAACACTTCATAATAATGTCATATTGTGTTGCTAGAATCCTGCGCGGTTGTAGAGGATTTATGACAAGTTTTCTCCTGATGAGGATATTATCATGGTATACCGCCCAACTCTGCGCACTGCAGTAATCATGGCACTCTGTGCCTTACCCATTCTCGCCCACGCCGATGTGACGGCGCCCGCCGTCAGCGGTGCCGAGACCGCTGCAACTGCTTCCACTGGTGGCAATGCTCCGGTGACTATTGGTGAAGTAGAGAAAGAAGCGCCGCCGGAGCGCGGCACTGGCTCCCTGAGTAAAGAACTGGTGAAGCATGCCAGCCCGAATGAAAACTTTCAGAGTGTGTTGCGCAATGTTCCGGGCTTTACCGTAATCAGCACTGGACCCGGTAACCTTACCACCAGTGACAGCACCTTTAGGGAAGTTCGAAAAACTCCTCATTTCCAGTAAAATGTAGGGAGCCGATTGGAAGGGAGAGCAACCATGGCAGGACTGGTAGGGCAAACAGGATTCTTCCCCGGAGACCGCCGGTTGCGGGAA
>Ga0315298_1003970_pt1 | contig 22693 bp, 16 predicted proteins | sample WHS_1_MG_FD_203077 | JGI IMG/M metagenome (GOLD analysis project Ga0315298, IMG submission 203077) | Extremophilic microbial mat communities from Washburn Hot Springs, YNP, Wyoming, USA - WHS_1_MG | ecosystem: Environmental > Aquatic > Thermal springs > Hot (42-90C) | place: USA: Wyoming...
AAACTATCCCTTTAGAAAAAATTAACACCAATTTAAAAGAAGGGTTTGAAGTAATTGTTCCTTTAAGAACAATTCAGGAAGTATTAAAAATGTTAACTGAAGAAATTGAAGATAATTCAAAAATAATTACTATTTCCCCTGATCCAAATCAAATTCAATTTTCTACTGGCGAAATTAGATTAATTTCTCGTTTAATTAATGCTCAATATCCAGATTATAACAAAGCAATTCCTTTAAATTTCGAGAACCAGATTGTTTTAAAAAGAAAAGATTTAGAAGAAGCAATAAAAGTTACCGGTATTTTTAGCGGGAAAATTAACGATGTTAAATTTAAATTTAATCCTTCAAAAAAGGAAGTAGTTTTAGAGGCTCAAGATCCAACTTTGGGTCAGAGCGAAACAGTTTTAGAGCCGATTGATATAAAGGGCAATCCTTTAGAAATTCGTTTTAACTATCGTTTCTTTTTAGATGGAGTAGAAGCTTCAAAAGGGGAAGAAATTTTTCTTGGATTAAATAAAGAAAATCTACCTGCTTTAATTCGGGGCAAAGAAGAAAACGATTTTATCTATATTTTAGTGCCAATGTCGCTGTAGAGCTTAACTCTGTTTAAAGAAAATTACAGAAGAAGAATTTGTTTGATCGAAGCTATCTTTAGCTTCGATTTTTATTTCATTTTGTTCTTTCAATAAATTAAAAGGAATAAAATAATAAAAATCATTATCTGAGGTCTTACTCATTTCGCCTAATAATTGATTATTTAAATAAAGATTTGCCTTTAATGGCAAAGAGCCAGTAATTTTTGCTTCTACTTTTAAATCAGAAGAAATAAAAGCGCCAACTTGAGGAGAAGATACTTCAATTTTTGGCAAGTCAGGAAATTCAATAATGGTATCAACTGATTCGCAATCTAATGGATACCAATCAGGACCTAAATTTTGATTATATTCTGTTTTAAAATTTAAAATATTTTGTTCAGCCCAATTTAAAACTGGCAATTCCCATAAAAGATATTGAGGATCATTTAAAGGATTTAAAGGACAGCCGCCTAAAGGATCATTTTTATCAATATAATGAAGAATGGAGTGGATTTCTTTTATTGTTTTTGTTTCGCCGGTTTTTAGATTTTTATATTGGCGAGTAATAAGATATTCGCCATTAATCATTGGTTTATTTGAACTTAAGGTTTTTACATCATAAGGAGTTGGAGGATTAAATTTTTGAGGAGGATAAAATTCCATTGCTTTTTCCATAAACTCATGCCATAAAGGGGCAGCTAACATTACTCCAGGAGCGCCAGTAGGAGAAACAGGGGAGCGGTCATTATTTCCTGCCCAAACACCACTAACGAGTGAAGTAGTATAGCCAATGGTCCAGGCATCGCGATATTCTGAGTCAGTGCCAGTTTTTGCAGCAACATCAAAATTTTTAAAATATAAAGGACTATTATAACCAAAGGTTGGCGCTCGGCTTTCGTTATCTGACAAAATACTTGTAATAAGCCTAGCAATTTGGGGATCAATGACTTTTTTTGATTCTAAATTAAAATCATAAATAGTTTCCCCTTTGCTATTTAAAATTTTTAAAATAGAAGATTGGGGATGGTAAACTCCTTCTTGGCTAAAAACAGCATAAGCATTAACCATTTCATTTAATTTAACTCCTCCTCCACCTAAAACCAATGACAAGCCATAATGGCTTGGTGGTTCTTTCAAAGTAGTGATTCCAAAATCTTTAGCGGTTTTTATTACTTCATCAATTCCGGCTAAATATAAAACTTTAACTGAAGGAATATTTAAAGATTGAGCTAATGCTTGACGTAAAGTCACTGGTCCTCGAGTTTTATTATCATAATTTGTCACATAATAAGGTTTATTAGGATCAGTAGAAAAATTCATTCTGATTCCATCTAAGGCAGTGTCAAAAACATAAGTTTCTGGTAAGTATCCTTTTTTAAAAGCAGTAGCATAAACAATTGGCTTAAAAGAAGAACCTGGCTGACGAACACTTAAAGTAGCATTAACATTTCCTTCAGCCTCAATATTAAAATAATCACGAGAGCCAACCATTGCTAAAATTTGACCAGTTGATGGTTCTTCTGCTAAAAGCGCCAAATTTTTCGCGCCAACTTTTTTCTCATTGATCTCTCCATATTTTTTAACTAATTCTTCAGCTAGTGTTTGAAGTTTCATATCCAAAGTAGTAATTACGGTATAACCTCCTTTTTCTAATTCTTCTTCGCCAAATTTTTTATACAAAAGATCTCTGACATACATTACAAAATGAGGTGCTTTAATGCCAAAACTTGGCTGGGCAAATTTTACTTTTTCCTCTTTTGCTTTCTTTACTTCTTCTAAAGGATAATATTTTAATTTTAAAACCCAATCTAAAATATATTCTTTTCGCGCTTCTAAATCTTTTAGATGAGAACCATAAGGAGAATAATAACCAGGCGCTTTTATTAAAGCTGCTAAATAAGCTGCTTCAGCTAAAGTTAAATCTTTAGAAGGCTTATTAAAATAAAATTGGCTTGCCGCTTCAATGCCGTAAACATTATAACCATAATGGACCTGATTTAAGTAGGTTAAAAGAATTTGTTTTTTACTCCAAGTTCTTTCAAGTTCAATTGTTAAAATTGCCTCTTTTATTTTTCTTGTTAAAGTTTTATCTAAAGTTAGAAAGGCGTTTCTTGCTAATTGTTGAGTAATAGTTGACCCTCCTTGCAGATCTCCTCTTTTTAAAAGATTATTGATAATTGCTCTTATAATACTTTTAAATACAAATCCATGGTGGCTATAAAAATTATGATCTTCAGCTGCTAAAGTGGTAGAAAAAACATAAGGCGAAATATCATCCCAATTAACAACTGTTCTTTTCTCTCCGCCGTGAATTTCATAAAGAATAATTTTCCCTGTTCTGTCATAAATTTTTGTTGATTGACTAACAATTCTATTTTTAAAATCTAAAGGATTTGGTAAATCTTTAGAAAAATAAACAAAAACTACTCCTCCAATAAAGAAAAGAGCAATTAAGAATAATATTAAGAAAAGAACTATTTTTTTAAACATTTTATTTTATTAAAACCAGCTAAAGCCACTGCCAAGGCATCGGCGGTATCATCTGGTTTTGGCAATTCTTTAAAAGAAAAATAGAATTGGATAATTTTTTGGACATCTTTTTTCTGGGCGCGGCCATAACCAATAAGGTTTTGCTTTATCTCTAAAGGAGTCAGCTCAATTGCCTCTAAATGATTTTTAAATAAAACATAAAAAATTACTCCAATTGCTTCGCTAATTGACATCGCGGTTTTTGCGTTTTTAAAAAAGAAGATTTTTTCAAGGGCAACTACTTTTGGTTTGTATTTTTTTAAAGTTTTATTTAAAAGTTTTGCTAAGACAACCAATTTTTTGCCTTTTTGTTTTTCTTTAATTTCCCAACAGCCATAAGATAAAGGAGTAATATTGTTTTTATTTGCTTTTATTATTGCAAAGCCGATTCTTGAAGTTCCTGGATCTAGCCCTAAAATAACCATAGTTAAAATTAAAAAATAGCATTAGAATAAACTTCTTCAACATCAGGATGTTCTGCTAATTGAGAGAATAAATTTTCGAGTTTTTCAATTGTTTCTTTGTCTGAAATTTCAATTGGATTTTCTGGCAAAAAATCAATTTCTGTTTTTAAATCTTTTAAGTTAAATTTCTCTTCTAATAATTTTTTTAGATTATTTAATTGATTTAAAGGAGTAAAGATATTTATCTTTTCTTCCTCTTCTTTAATATCTAAAGCGCCGTTTTCAATTGAAAAAAGGGCAATATTTTCATTAAAGTTTTGTTTATCGAAAATAATTTTCCCAGTTTCTTTAAAGAGATATTTTACTGTTCCGCCTTCTGACATTTTGCTGGAGTTTTCATTCAGAAGATGACGGATTTCTGCTAAAGTGCGATTTTTATTATCAGTCACTGTTTGAATCAAAAGAGCGATTCCTTTTGGCCCATAAGCTTCAATTAAAATTTCTTCGACATTTTTTCCTTCTGAAGAATCACCCGCTCCTCTTTTAATTGCTTTTTCAATATTTTCTTTTGGCATGCCAATTTCTTTTGCTTTTTCAACCGCAATCCTTAATTTAGGATTACTTTCAATATCTGCTCCTTCCCTTGCTGCCACGGTAATTAAATTAGTAATTTTAGAAAAAGCCTGGCCTTTTTTTGGGTCTTTTTGTGCCTTTTGATATTTAACTTTTGCCCACTTCGAATGTCCAGACATAAAATTTAAAAGATGAATTCAAAATTTAAAATCATTTAATTATAACCTTTTTTTATTATTTTTTCAACTAAAGAATCTTGTAAGAAAATAAAAAAACCTCCCCAAAATTAGAGTGCCCCAAACCTCTAGCATAAAATGATTATTTTAAATTGACTTAATGTTTTAAAAGAGCAATAATAGTAGTTGAAGACCAAAATTCTAAAAAGTAATAGAAAATAAAAATATATGAAAAATTTATACTTTAAAGGAATAATTCTTTTTATTATTATTGTAACCATAGGTGGAGTTATTGTTTATCAATCTTTAAAAACAAAAAACAAGGTAATAACTACTCTTACCTCTTCTCCAACAACCACTTCGTCCTCCCTGTCAATTACTTTACCAACTCCTCCTTCTAATTGGGTTTCTTTTTTAGATAAGGAGTTAGGAGTAGAATTTAAAGTTCCACCCGAGGTAAAAGTTAAAATATACAAACCCCCAATTCATTCTTTTTCAGATTATTATTCTCAAGTTAGCGGTTTGATTGAAGATGGAGCAACTTTTAGGGTTGGTGCCGAACCAAAAATTATTGCAGATTATTACTATAATTTATATCAAAAAGGAGGGACAACCCTAAAAATATTTTACAATGATACTGGTGAAAAATTTGACAGATTCTTTCACGAATTCAACAATAAATTACTTGTAGTATTTAATAATCCTTTGCAACTTTCATTTAATGAGTGGGAAAATGCTTTTGAGTTTTGTAACGACTATAATCCGGCAATCAGTATCTTTCGGAATGACGCTTGCCCACTCCTTGAGTGTCTATGTAATGCTGAATTTCAAGTAAAGTACGAAATTTTTGCACAAATACCAGAAGAAAATAATCTTACTGTTTACCTTGGTAATAATGACTACAATTTTATTGCTTTCCTTCCTTTAGAAGATAAAATTTATATTACAAGTAAAGCCTACCGAAAAGATTTAAGGCCTCCTTCGATATCAATTGAGGAAGCAAAAAAGGATTTTCTAAATTCTACAGAATTAAAAATTTTATCTTCTTTAAGGCCAATTTCAAAGTAGTTTAAAATGTAATAAAACATGAGAATATAGCCCGCTTTTAAAAGCGGGTTTTAAGATGGTTGGCTACTCTGAGTCTATTGGATGTTTGGTTTAATTCCTTAATAGATAAGCCAGAAAGTGATGCGGCGTCTCGATTTGGGTTATCGGATAGAAAGATCTTTTTTAAACTTCTGATGGGGTTGAAAAAATGGAAATTTTAGAGTAAAATTTAAGTATAAGATATGGATTTAGAAAAGCTAAAACAAGAATTCGAGAAAGATTTAAGTTTGATAAAAGAGAAAAAAGATTTAGAGAATATAAGAATTAAATATCTTGGTCGCAAAAGTGACCTTTCTTTATTTTTTGAGAGCTTAAAAAATTTACCAGTAGAAGAGAAGAAAGAAAAAGCAAAAAAAGCGCAAAGTTTAAGAGAATTTATTTTTGAAAGTATCAGAAAAAAAGAGACTTTATTTAAAGAAACACACAAAGAGGAAATTTTAGATATCAGTCAACCTGGAATTTTAAAAGAGACAGGACATTTTCATCCTTTAACTTTAGTTTTAAATGAAATTATTGAAGTTTTTCAAAAATTAGGGTTTGAGGTAGTGGAAGGCCCAGAGATTGAAACTGAATATTATAATTTTGATGCTTTAAGAATTCCAAAAGAGCATCCAGCAAGGGATATGTGGGATACTTTATGGTTAAAGTCAAAAGTCAAAAGTCAAAAGTCAAAATTATTATTGAGGACACATACAAGCCCGATGCAAATTCGGTATATGGAAACTCACCAGCCGCCTTTTCGAATCATTGTTCCTGGAAAAACTTTTAGACACGAAGCTACTGATTTATCTCATGATATTCAATTTCATCAAGTAGAAGGATTAATGGTTTCAAAAGACACTAGTTTTTCTAATTTTAAATCAATTGTTGAAGATTTTTTGAAAGTAATTTTTAAAAATGAAGTTAATATCAGATTTAGGCCAAGTTATTTTCCTTTTGTTACTCCTGGAGTTGAAGTTGATATCAAATTAAAATCTAAAGAAAATAAATGGTTAGAAGTAATGGGTGCAGGCATGGTTCATCCTCAATTATATGAAATTGTTGGTTATAAAGAAAAAGGTTTACAAGGTTTTGCTTTTGGCTTAGGAGTAGAAAGAATTGCGATGATAAAATACAAAATTAATGATATTAGACTTTTCACCTCGTCTGATATTCGCTTTTTGAAACAATTCTAAGTTATTCATATGCTTTTTTCTTATAATTTTTTAAAAAAGTACTTAAAATTAAAAGAAAGCCCTTATAAGTTAGGCGAGATTTTAACAATGCATTTAGCAGAAACTGAGGTTTTTTTTGAAAATAAAAGGCCAATTTTAGATATTGATTTATTGCCAAATCGAGTGCCTGATTGTGCTGGTCATTTTGGAATTTTAAGAGAAATTTCAGCAATTTTAAATGAAAAATTTGAACTACCAAAAGTTAAGGTAAAAGAAACAAAAAATAATTATAAAATTAAAGACTGGGTAGAGGTTAAAATAGAAAGTCCTTTATGTTATCGCTACGAGATGCGAGGTATTTTTTGGCTTAAAATAAAAGAATCTCCATTGTGGCTAAAAGAATTTTTAAGAGATTGCGGTTTAAAGTCAATTAATAATGTAGTTGATGCTACTAATTATGTGATGCTTTTAACTGGTCAACCTCTTCATGTTTTTGATTTTCAAAAAATCGCCTTTAATAAAGAAAAAAAGAAAGAAATAATTATTAGACAAGCAAGAAAAGGAGAAGAGCTTTTAACCTTAGATAATAAACTTTATAAATTAAACAGCAATCACTTATTGATTACTGATGCAGAAAAAGCGTTGGCAATTGCGGGAATTAAAGGAGGAAAATTGGCTGAGGTTGATAAAAAGACAGTAATGATTTTAATTGAAAGCGCTAATTTCGATTCTTATAGTATTAGAAAAACTTCTCAAGATTTAAATTTAAAAACCGATGCTTCAAAAAGATTTGAACATAATTTAGATATTAATTTGACTGATTATGCTTTAGATTATTTAACTGATTTAATTCAAAAATTAGCTGGCGGCGAAGTTTTAAGAGGGAAAATTGATGTTAAAAATAAAAAAATTATAAAAAAAGAAATTTTTGTTAGTTTTTCTGATTTTGAAAAATTTACTAAAATAAACATTAAAAAAGAAACTATTAAAAAGAAACTTTCTCTTTTAGGTTTTAATTTAAAAGAAGTAAATCAAGGAATTAAAGTAACCCCGCCGTTATATCGGACTGATATTTTAGTAAAAGAAGATGTTATTGGTGAGGTTTTAAGATTAATTGGTTTCAATAATATAAAAGCTCTACCACCAAAAGCAGAAATAATTTGTAAAAAAGAAAATGAATTTTTAAGATTAAAAAATAAACTAAAAGAAATTCTTAAAAGTTTCCCTTTATTTGAGACCTATAACTATTCTTTTATTTCAGAAAAAGAGAAAAAGTTAATAGAAAAAGAATATCAGGATAAAATAATTGAAATTTTAAATCCAACAAGTGAATTATTTAAATATTTAAGACCAACTTTAACTTTAAATTTCTTAAAAAATATTAGTGATAATTTTCGATTTGAAGATAAAGTTGGTTTTTATGAGATAGGAAATATTTATTTTAAAGAAAAAGAAAGTTTCAAAGAAGAAACGGTTTTTGCTGGGGCTTTGGCTTCTAAAGAAAAAGATCTAAATTTATTTTTTGAAGCTAAAGGTATAATAGAAAAAGTTTTTAAGGAGTTAAATCTTAAAGAAAATGAATTTAGTTTTAAAAATTTAGAAGGAGTGAAAATTCTTTTAGAAAACGGAGCGAAAATTGCTTTAAAGGATAAAGAAATAGGAACAATCGGAATAATTAAAGAAGAAATTTTAAAAGAATATAAAATTAAAGGAACAGTAATTTTCTGGGAAATAAAAATTTTACCTCTTTTAGAATATTTTATAAGAGAAAAAGAGTTTAAACCTTTACCACTTTATCCACCAGTAAAAAGAGATCTCTCTTTTATCGTCAAAAAGAGAATTTCTTATAAAGAAATAATTGAAGTAATTAGAAAAGCTTCAATAAAATATTTGGAAAACATAGAACTTTTTGATATTTATACTGGAAATCAGCTTGAGAAAGATGAAAAAAGTTTATCTTTCCATTTAACTTTCCGCTCAAAAGATAAAACCTTAACTTCAGAAGAAGCTGATAAAGAAATAGAAAAAATTATTAATGCTTTAAAAACTTTTGAGGTAAAAATTAGATAAAATGTCTAAAAAAACAAAAAAACAAGAAAAAATAAAAGAAGAAACCCTAGAGCAAAATAATCAAAATGCGAGCGCTTCTTATACGGCAAAAGATATTTATGTTTTGGAAGGATTAGAGCCAGTAAGAAGAAGGCCGGGAATGTATATTGGTTCTACCGGCGTTGAAGGATTGCATCATTTAATTTGGGAGTGTGTTGATAATAGCTTAACTTATGAAACTCCAGTCTTTATTAGAGAGAATGGAAAGATAAAGCTGAAAAAAATTGGCGAGATAGTTGATAAAGCGATAGAAAAGAACGGTTCTATTATTAGTAATCAAAATCAAGCAGAAATTTTAAGAAATGGTTTTAAGATTGAGACTTTAAGCTTTAATCCCCAAACCTTAAAATTAGAATGGATGCCAGTTTTTAGTTTAATCCGACATCGGGTTAATAGCAAAATTTTAGAGATTACCTTAGAAAATAATCGAAAAGTTCAAATTACCCCTTATCACTCTTTGTTTACCTTAAATAAAGGAGAGGTTGTTCCGATTAAAGGAAGCGATATTAAAATTGGCACCCCTCTTGTTGTCCCTAAAGTTTATCCTGAACCAGAATCATATCTTGAAGAAATTAATCTCGCTTTAGAACTAGAAAAGTTACCGTTTGAGAAAACTAACTCAATTAATTTTTATAATGTTAAATCAGTGCTTACTGATGATGTTAAAGTTTTTGTTAAAGAATATTGTTTAGCTAAAGAAATTAAACGTTCTTGGTCAAATATATTTTATGATTTTTATCGCTATGATTATTTACCTTTTAATGTTTGGCGCCATTTTCCTTATGAGATTAAAAAAAGATTCTTTAATTGTCTTATAGGAAATAAAAGAAACGATGATTTTAAAATTAAAAATATTTTACCAGTAGATAAAAATTTAATTGAGCTTTTAGGAATTTATACTGCCAAAGGAACTAATTTAATAGGAAAATGCAATCGAGTAATATTTAGTTTTGGAAATCAAGAAAAAGATTTAATTAATTATGTCATTAATCTTATTAATAAAGTTTTTAATTACAAAACCAATATCCATTATAGTCATGAAACAGCTTCTACTATTCAGATTGATTCTTATATCATCAGTTTAATTTTTAAAGAAGTTTTTAAAACAGGTTGTAATAGTTATGAGAAAGTTGTTCCCTTTATAGTTTTTAATGTCGATCCCCATTTAAGAGAACGTTATTTAATTGCTTATTTAGCAGGCGATGGCTATCCTGCCTCTGAATTTATAAAACATTTAATTAAAAATACCACTCCTTCTTTTAAACCCTCTCAAAAATTTACCGCTGTTTCTGTTAGTAAAGAGCTAATAAGCGGTCTTTCTTATCTTTTATTCTCTTTAGGCAAAACATTTTCTATTGGAGAAGCAAATTTAAGACAAAATGAATTAGGTAAAGTAAGAAAGATAAAAATAAATTATCATGGTAAAGTTAAAATTAAAGAACTTTTACCAACTCATTCTTTTAAGCGTCTAGATTTTTATTGGACGAATGAGGCTTCTTATATAAATAATTATCCAAGTAAAGAAATAATTTCTCAAATTAATTGGCAAAGACCATATTCATTTAGTATTAATTTAAAAGGAGGAATTAGAAAAGAAAAAGTATTGTCTCTTTGTCAAAAGGAAAGAATTGTTTTATATCCCTTGGCTTTAAAATTTTTGAGTTCTGATTTAGGTATTTTGAAAGTTAAAAAAATAGAAGAGGTTAAATATAATCACCAATGGGTTTATGATTTAGCTGTACCTAATGGTGAAAATTTCGTAGGTGGGTTTGCCCCTGTTGTTTGCCATAATTCAATCGACGAAGCAATGGCTGGTTATGCTAAAAATATTTTGGTAGAAATTTTAAAAGACAATGAAGTGGCAATTACTGATGATGGAAGAGGAATTCCAGTTGATATTCATCCTAAAACAAAAAAATCAGCTTTAGAAACAGTATTTTGCACTTTACATGCTGGTGGGAAATTTGGTGGTCAATCTTATAAAGTAGCTGGCGGGCTTCATGGAGTTGGAGTGTCGGTTGTTAATGCCTTGTCTGAACATTTAATAGCAGAAGTCTGTCGGGATAATACTTTATATCGGCAGGAGTATTCGCGGGGAAAGCCAATTACTAAAGTTTTAAAAAATGGTCGTTGTCAAAAAAGTGGAACGAAAATTACTTTTCAACCAGACCCTGAAGTTTTTAAAGAAATAAAATTTGATATTAAAAAAATATTAGATCACTTGCGCCAGCAGGCTTATTTAACCCCAAAACTGACAATTCAAGTTAAAGATTATCGAGAAAAAGCTTTAATTCCCTCTTATGTTTTTCATTTTGAAAGCGGCATAAAATCTTTTATTGAATATTTAGCCAGAGATTATAAATGGCTAGTTAAAAATCCTTTTTATGTTTCTTTAGAAAAAGACAATATTTTAGTAGAGATTGCTTTAGTTTATATTGAGGATCAGGAAACTTTGGAATTATCTTTTGCCAATAACATCCATACTCCAGAAGGAGGAATGCATTTGACTGGCTTCCGGGCTGCTTTAACCAGAGTTTTAAATGACTTTGCTAAAGAAAATGAATTTTTTAAAGAAGAAGAAAATGGTTTTACTGGCGAAGATGTAAGAGAAGGATTAGTGGCAGTTATAAGTATTAAGTTAAGAGAACCGCAATTTGAAGGGCAGACAAAAGCAAAATTAGGAAATCCTGAAGCAAGAATAGCAGTTGAAAAGACAATGAGCGAGAGCTTTAAAGAGTATTTGGAAATTAATAAAGAAGATGCTAAAAGAATTATTGAAAAATGTTTACTTTCTTCACGGGCAAGACAAGCGGCAAAAAAAGCAAGAGAAAATATTTTAAGAAAAGGGGCACTGGAAGGAGCAACTCTTCCAGGAAAATTAGCTGATTGCATTACCAAAAAAGCCTCAGAAGCAGAGCTTTTTATAGTTGAAGGTGAGAGTGCTGGCGGAAGCGCTAAGTTAGGAAGGGACAGAAATTTCCAAGCAATCCTGCCATTAAGAGGAAAAATTTTAAATGTCGAAAAAGCGCGTTTTGATAAGATGATGACTTCAGAAGAGATAAAGTCTTTAATTATTGCTTTAGGCACCGCGATTGGAGAAGATTTTGATTTAGATAGGCTTCGCTATCATAAAATTATTATTATGAGCGATGCAGATAGTGTAACTTATGACACTCCAGTTTTTATTTTTGACAAAGAAAAGCAGAGATTAAAACTAGAAAAGGTGGGAGATTTTATTGAAAATAAATGTCAGGATACTTCAAGATATCAAATTTTTGCCTGTGATTTGGATAAGAAAACTTTTTCTTTAAGAGATATTGAAAAAACGATTCGCCACCCACTAAGGGGAGATTTATATGAGATAAAAACTCATTATGGTTATAAGATAAAAATAACCTCATTTCATAATGTATTTATTTATCGTGACAAAAATTTTATCACTGTCCCGACTACAGAATTAAAAATTGGCGATAGAATTATTTTTCCTCTTTCGATGCCAAGATTAGATCAAAGGATAAAAATAGATCTCAGACCGCTTTTAGCTAAAAAAGTAAAAGATATTCAAATAAAAATTCCTGCTCTTCAAATGAATTTAGTTTCTAATGATAGTTGGTTTGATATTAGTTTTAATAATTGGCTAAGACCTCAATTAAAATCTCAAGAACAAAAAATAAGTCAAGAAATAATAAATAAAGAAAGATTAGGAAGCGTAATTGATGTTTCCTTCCCGCTTTTTAAAAATTCTTCAGTTTATGTTCCTTTATCTTCGTTGGTAAATACTGGTTTAAATAATATTAATAAATATTATTTTCAAAATCATCATCAAAAATTAAAAGTTATTTTTGATCTTGATGAAGATCTTGCTTATCTTTTAGGTTTTTATCTTGGTAAAGGCTATTTTGCTCCTCAGAAAAATAATCCTAATCATTTTGTTTTGGCTTTAGAAAATGATAAGGAATTTGATAGTTTAAATCTTATTAAAGCTATAAATAATGTTTTAAAAACAAAGGCAGTTATTAATAAGCAGGCTGATAATAAGAGTAAATTAATATTTAATTCTTATGAATTTAAATTAATTCTTAAATCATTGAATCTTTTAGATAAAAAATCTTTTGAAAAATTTGTTCCAGAAGAAATTTTTAATGTTGAACCAAAAATCCAAAAAGCTTTTTTGAGGGGTTATTTAGAAAGTAGTGGAAATATTATTGTAAAATCTTATAAAGGTAAAAAAGAAATAAAATTAACTTTTAAGACTAACTCAGAATATCTTTCAGAAGGTATTGTTTTGCTGTTCCGTCAGCTTGGCATTTTTCCTGAAATTAAAAAGAGATTTTCAAAAGATTTTCAAAATAAAGAGGGTTTAATAAAAAACGATAATTATCCAGCAGATATTATTTCAGTTAGAGGAATTGATCAGCTAATAAAGATAAAAGATATTTGGAAAAATCATAAAAAGAGCAAAGAATTGGAAATTTATCTTAATAGTAGTAATAAAAAGAAAAGCGGCGATAAAAAAGTTCAAATAGGAGAAACAGTTCTTTTACCAATCACTTCAATTAAAAAAGTTAGAACAAGAGATTATTTTGTTTATGATTTTGCTATTAAAAAAGATGAAAATTTTGTTGCTGGAGATGGTGGATTTTTGCTTCATAATACTGATGGCGCTCATATTAGAACTTTGCTTCTAACTTTATTCTTCCGTTATTTTAGACCAGTTATTGAAAAAGGTTATCTTTATATTGCCCAACCGCCACTGTATCGAATTCAGAAAGGGAAAGAAGTTCTTTATGCTTATACTGAAGAAGAAAAAGACAATCTTTTAAGAAAAATTTTAAAAACTAAAGAAGAGAAAAAAGAGAAAGTTTATAAATTAAAATTAGTAAAAGAAAACGAAGAAGGAGCAGAGTTTAAAGTAGAATCAAAAGAAGAGGTAGAGGAGAAAGAAGAGAAAGAAGAAAAAATTTCTGGAATCAATATTCAAAGATACAAAGGTTTAGGAGAAATGAACCCTGATCAATTATGGGAGACAACAATGGATCCTTCAAAAAGAGTTTTAAAGAAAGTAACAATTGAAGATGCAGAAGAAGCAGATAAATTGTTTGATATTTTAATGGGAGAGGAAGTTTTACCAAGAAAGACTTTTATTCAAGCTTATGCTCAAAAAGTTAAAAACTTAGATATCTAATAATGAGAAAGATTAAGTTATTTATTTATATTTTTATAGGAATTTTTCTGGTTTTATTTTTTATTTTTAATGGTTTAGCCTTTTATTCAATCGCTTCTTATAAAATCAAGCATTTTTATCTTTTATTAAAAAGTGAAATTACCCGTCCTCCACTTTTTTTAGTAGAGACTTCAATAAATACTTTGGGGCAGAACTCTATGCCTCAATTAAAGAATTTGAACCCTTCTTTGATTCCTTTAAAAGAATCGTCAAAGAATTTATTTTTAAAAAATCACCTTTCACTCCTTAAAAAGCCGCTTGATTCCTATAAAGAAAATACTTTAATTCTGCCGCAATTTGAAATAGAAGCGCCAATTATTAAAGTTTTAAATCCAAATTTAAGTTTAATTTACCAGCAATTAAAAAAAGGAGTGGTTTTATATCCTGGTTCAGCCGATCCTTCTAAAGGTTATTCAATTATTATTGGTCATTCAAGCCAATACCCCTGGGAGCCAGGAAGATACAAATCAGTTTTTTCTTTGCTTAACCAATTTCAAAAAGGAGACTTTTTTTATGTAATTTGGGAAGGAAAATTTTTGATTTTTCAGGTTGAAGATAAAAAAATTTTTTTACCATTTCCAAAAGGGCAAGAAACAACAGAAACTATTTTTCCGCCAGAAGAAAAACCAATTTTAGTTTTACAAAGCTGCTGGCCAGTGGGAGTTGCCTTAAAAAGAGTAGCAGTTAAAGCAAGTTTTGTTTTAAGCAATTAAATTTGCTTTTTAATCAAAAATTCGCTAATATTTTAATAGTTTTAAATAACTTCTTTTTTATTTTGGCGCCATCGTCTAACACGTAAAGGACACGGGGCCTTTTCACCCCCACACCATAATGGCGTTATCGTCTAGTCTGGTTAGGACACGGGGCCTTCAATCCCGAAACATGGGTTCAAATCCCATTAACGCCACAACGAAGCCATTTGGTGTGGGGGCAAGTCCCGAAACATGGGTTCAAATCCCATTGGCGCCACAACACTATAAAAAATTAATTTTCAATTATCTCACCTACCCAAGTTTTACAAAGTAAAATTTGGGTAGGTAAAATTCTCAATTTTCAAACAATTATTTCACCTGCTCAAATTTTACGAAATAAAACTTGGGCAGGTAAATGATTAAATTTTCAAATATTAAGAAATTCATTGAAAATTGGGAAATTGAAAATTGATTGAAAATTGTAAATTGGGAAATTGAAAATTTATCTAATCATTTGTTCTTGGTTCTTGGAATTTTATCTTTATGCTTATTTTTTCAGTTGAAACTTCCTGTGACGAAACTTCGTTAGGGCTTTTGGAAATTAAAAAAACAAGAGCCGCTTTTTTTATTAAACCGATTCATAATTTATTAATTAGCCAAATAAAAATTCACGAAAAATATGGTGGAGTAGTACCAATTTTGGCTAATCGCGAGCATTTTAAAAATCTACCGATTCTTTTTGAAAAACTTTTAAAAGAGGAAAAGATTTCTTTTAAAGAGAGGATAGATTTAATTTCAGTTACCAATGGTCCAGGACTGATTCCTTCTTTATTAATTGGTGTTAATTTTGCAAAAACATTAAGTTGGTATTTTAAAAAACCAATTATTGGAACAAGTCATTTAACAGGGCATTTATTAAGTTTTTTACTTCCTCCTTTAAAAAAAGAGAAAAAAATTCCTTTAGATTCTTTTAAAAAATATTTTCCTTTATTAGGTTTAATTGTTTCTGGCGGCCATACTTTGCTTGTTTATTCTAAAAAAATAGGTGATTATCAGATTATTGGAGAAACTTTAGATGATGCCAGTGGCGAGTGCTTTGACAAAACCGCGAGGATTTTAAATTTAGGTTATCCTGGAGGTCCAAAAATTGCTTTAGAAGCTAAAAAGTTTAAAGAGCGAAATTTTCAGCCATCTTTAAACATTCATTTGCCGCGACCAATAATTAATTCAAAAGACTATAATTTTTCTTTTTCTGGATTAAAAACTGCGGTATTATATTTATATAGAAGCTTAAACAATAAAGAAAAGAAAAAATACCTCTCGTTTATTGCTTATGAAATTGAGGAAGCAATTACTGATGTGTTAGTTAAAAAAACTATTAAAGCGATGAAGGATTTAAAAGTAAAGACTTTAGTTATTGGCGGCGGAGTTTCGAGTAATTTAAGATTAAGAGAAAAACTAAAAGAAGAAATTAAAAAAGAAAACTTGAAAATTAATTATCAATTTCCTTATTTAGAATATTCAACTGATAATGCTATAATGATAGCATTAGCTGGTTTTTTTGAATCTTTAATGAATAAAAATTTAGATTGGCAAAAAATCGACGCTTTAAGCAATAGAAAATTTTAATTTATGATTTCAAAAGTTTTCGAGCCTCAAAAAATTGAAAAAAAGATTTATAAGCTCTGGGAAAAATCAGGCTATTTTAATCCTGATAATTTAAAAATTAAAGGGAAAAGAGAAAGTTTTTGTATTATTATGCCGCCGCCCAATGCCAATGACCCCTTACATATTGGGCATGCGGTTTTTGTCACTTTAGAAGATATTTTAACTCGTTATAATCGAATGAAAGGAAAAATGACTTTATGGCTTCCAGGGACTGATCATGCTGGTTTTGAAACCCAGGTAGTTTTTGAAAAAAAATTGGAAAAAGAAGGAAAGTCGCGATTCGAGATGACACGCGAAGAATTTTATAAAGCAGTTTTAAAATATACCAAAGAAAATAAAAAAATTGTTAAAAAACAATTGAAGCTATTAGGAGCTTCTTGTGATTGGTCAAGGGAAAAGTTTACTTTGGATAAAGATATCATAAAAGTTGTTTATGAAACTTTTGAAAAACTTTACCATGACGGTCTTTTATATAAAGACAAAAGAATTGTTAATTATTGCCCAAAACATCAAACTGCCTTTTCTGATTTAGAAGTAAAATATCAAGAAGAAAAAGGAGTTTTATATTATGTAAAATATGAATTTAAAAATAAAAAAGGAGAGTTTATTACCGTGGCGACTACTCGGCCAGAGACAATTGTTGGCGATGTGGCAATTGCCGTTAATCCTTTGGATAAAAGATATAAGCACTTAATAGGAGAAATAGTAATTGAGCCAATTTTAAAAAGAGAGATTCCAATTATTGCTGACAAGCGCGTTGAAATAGATTTTGGCACTGGCGCTTTAAAAATTACTCCAGCTCATGATTCGTTAGATTTTGAAATTGGTAAAGATCATCATTTAGAAATAAGACAAACTTTAGATTTTAATGGCAGATTTAATAAATTAGCCGGCCCCCTTTTAGGATTAAAAGTTAATGAGGCGAGAGAAAAGGCGATTGAGATTTTAAAAAAAGAAGGAAATTTAGAAAAAGAAGAAGAATATCTTCATGAAGTTGGCCATTGTTATAAGTGCAATTCTACTATTGAGCCAATGATAATGGAACAATGGTTTGTTAGTTTATTAAAACCATTTACCAAAAAGGGAGAATCTTTAAGAGATTTGGCAGTAAAAGCAGTGAAAAAAGGAGAAATTAAAATTATTCCTAAAAGATTTGAAAAAGTTTTTTATCATTGGATGAATAATTTGAAAGATTGGAACATTTCGCGACAAATTTGGTGGGGAATTAAAATTCCAGTTTATTATTGTAATGACAAGTTAAATGATTTATGTAAAGAAAAGAAAGGGATTATTGTTTCTCCTTTTAAAAAGATAAAAAGATGCCCTTATTGTGGTAGTTTAAATATTAAAGAAGAACAAGATGTTTTAGATACTTGGTTTTCTTCTTCTCAATGGCCTTTTGCCACTCTTTTAACCACTAAAAAAGGAGACTTTGAAAGATTTTATCCAACTTCAGTAATGGAAACAGGTTGGGATATATTGTTTTTCTGGGTAGCAAGAATGATGATGATGGGAATTTATAGAACAGGAAAAGTTCCTTTTAAAACTGTTTGTCTTCACGGATTAGTAAGAGACAAAGAGCGTCAAAAAATGTCAAAGTCAAAAGGAAATGTCATTGACCCTTTAAATATCGCCTCTTTATATGGAACTGATGCTTTAAGAATGGCTTTAGTTATCGGCAATTCTTTGGGAAATGACATTATTATCTCTGAGGAGAAAATTAGAGGCTATCGGAATTTTTCAAACAAAGTCTATAACATTTCTCGCTTTCTTCTTTTAAATATTAAAGATTTTAATATTAAAAAACCAAAACTAACTTTAAAAGATAAAAAAATTTTAAAAGAATTTGAATCAGTAAGAAAAAAAATCACCAATCATTTGGATAATTTTCGTTTTTCACTGGCAGCCGAAACTTTGTATCATTATCTTTGGCATTCTTTTGCTGATAAAATTGTTGAGGAGATGAAAATTAGATTAAGAGAAAATAAAGACAGAAAGGCAGCTGAATACGTTTTAATTTATATTTTTAAAGATTGTCTTAAAATGCTTCATCCCTTTATGCCATTTTTAACAGAATATCTTTGGCAGAAATTACCTTTTGATAAAAATAATCCTTTAATTATAGAAAAATGGCCTCAATAGGAATAATTATTTCAAGCATTTGCGGAGTTTTACCAGTTGCTTTATGGTTGGTCTTTTTTTTATGGCAAGATGTAAAAAAGCCAGAACCGAAAAAATGGATTTTAATTCTCTTTTTATGTGGAATGCTAATTACTCCTTTTGTCTATCTTTTTGAGAATTATTATTTAAATTTTTTTGGTTTAAAAACTAGTCAAAACTTAAATATTTTTCAAAATTTAATTGTTTATTTAGGAATAGCTTTAATAGAAGAAATTGCTAAATTCTTAACTGCTTTTTTTGTTTTAAAGAGAAATAAATATTTTGATGAGGCAATTGATGCCATGGTTTATTTAATTGTTTTAGCTTTAGGTTTTTCAGTAGTTGAAAACATTTTAGTTTTTTATAATGAAATGAGAGAAGGCAGTCAGTTAATATCTGCCTTATCGGTTTTAAGTTTAAGATTTATTGGGGCAAATCTTTTACATGCTTTATCAAGTGGCATTATTGGCTATTTCTGGGCTTTGAAAATTTTAACAAAAAAAAGAAAATATCTTTTTTGGGGATTATTTCTAGGAATTTTCTTGCATTGGCTTTTTAATCTTGTTATTATATTAATAGGCGGAGAAATCGTAATTTATTTATCTATTTTTCTTTTTGTAGTAACTATCTTTTTACTATGGGCCTTTGATATTTTAAAACAAATAGAAAAGCCAATTAAAATTTAATATTAAAAATATGAATGAGAAAAATGTAGAAATAAACAATAATTTAAAATGGCCTCCTTCAGAAGAAGAAGGGGAGTTAACAATTGATTTGTATGAAACTGAAAATGAGTTGGTTTTAGAATCAGTGGTTGGCGGCGTAAAAATTAGCGATTTAGATATTTCGATTACCAACGATATGATTACGATTAAAGGAAAAAGGGTTAAAGAAGATCAAGAAAAAATAGAAAAAGTCTATTATAATGAATGTTTTTGGGGACCATTCTCGAGAAGTTTAATTTTACCAAAAGAAATTAATGCTGATAAAGCAAAAGCAACTTTAAAAAATGGTCTTTTAACTATTAGACTTCCAAAAGTAGAAAAAACTAAAGAAAAGATATTAAAGATAGTAGAAGAATAAAAAAAACAGCTTAAAAAGCTGTTTTTTGTCCTCGTGGCGGAATTGGCAGACGCGCATGGTTTAGGGCCATGTTCCTTTTAAGGAGTGTGGGTTCGACTCCCACCGAGGACACAAAAACCCCCTCATTTTAAGAGGGGGTTTAAATTTACTGATTAATTAACTTTAAGGGGTTACAGTGGTTTGAATTCCTAAGAATACGAAGACCGCATTGATTATCCAGTAAGCTAACAAAGCAACGCCAATACCGACAAGCGCATAAATGATTATATTTAAAGATTTCTTCGTCTTTTCCGAGTCTCCTCCAGCGGTAATAAAGGTAAAACCAGCCCAAACAATCATTATAACACCAATAAAAATTACGATATTTAAAAGCCACTTAGCTGCTCTTTTTAGCATTTCCCAGATATTAACCTGGGCAGTGGTAAAACTATACGGAGGTTCATTGGCTTGGGCTAAAACTTGACTATTACCTAAAAAAGAAAGGATTAAAGCGGTAATAGTTAAAGCAGGAATTAATTTTTTCATATTTTTAAGTTATTTTTTGATTTTTTATTTTATCGACCTTTATAATTTAATTATATCGTTTTAAAAAAATGAAGTCAACTTATAATAATTATAGGGATTAAGTTAAATCATCTACACATCTTGGGTCATCTGGCGGAGTGGCATTGTCATCAAAAAAACACTGATCATTTTTAAAAACAATTGCTCCTTGGGGTAAGTTTTGTGGATAGTAGTAGTTTTCTTCTAAAGAATTGGAAGAGAAGCTAGAATTTTCCACGCTACTCGATTCTTTGTTATAAAGATCCTCCCATTTTTTACCAGTAATTAATTCATAAATTAAAGGAGGGACACCTGAGGCTATTAAAGCTACCCCTAAACCAACCAAAGCCCAAATTAAAGTTTTTTGAGCTTGTTTTATTTTTTCTTCGTTTCCAGCTGAAGTTATCCATAAGAAACCAGCCCAGACAATCAAAATTACGCAAACATAAATAGCAATATTTAAAGCAATATTAATAATTCTTAAAATTAATTGCCAAATATCAGAAATGGGATTTAAGGGATTTTCAATAACTAATCCCTCTTCTCCTCCAGTATTACCTGTTTCTTCAACCCCCATCTCTTCTAAAGATTTTCGGCATTCTGCTAAACAGTCATCAATTATTTTTTTATCATCAGTATTATTTAAATCAGGATTTCTTCCATATTGCATGTAAAATCCCATTTCACATTCTTGTTGACAATTAACTGCTTTTACTATCACAGAATTACTCGCGATTATTGTGAGTAGAAAAAATATAGATATTAAAAAAATAGTTTTAAAGAGATATTTGTCCATGATTTTAATATTTTTAATTTTAATAACATTGTAATTTAAACCAGGTGCTTTTAATATCAACCCCTGGTATTTGAGGATTTAAAAGCCATAAGATGGTATGGACGATTAACCAAGCCGCCAGAACTATAACTAATCCGGCTATGGCGTTAAAAATAATTTTTTGGCCAGCAGCAATGTTTTCTTCTTTACCAAAAGAAAGAAACCAGCGGAAGCCTCCATAAATTATTAAAACAATACAGATGTAAAAAGCTGCTTTCATTATAAAATCAATAATATTTTGAATTAAAACCAAAAGGTGGCAGACAGTACAAGGGTCTTCATCTGGCCCTCCACAAGGAACCAACCCTTTAGCTGATAAGATCAAAGGGAAAATAAAAATTAAGATAAAAATTAAGATTGTTTTTTTATTTGCTCTGACCATGAAAAGTTTAATTTTTGAATAGCACTTTCTACTGCTTCTTTATAGTCTACTTTTCTATTTGCTTTAGTAATCATTTCTGAGAAAATATTTTTAATTACTTCTGAATCAAATTGATAGAATGAGCGACTGCTTAAAATTTGCGAAACAAAAGCTCCATTTATTGGGTCATTAAGATATTTATAAATTAAATCACGCCGGGAAGGAGGATGATTGGTTAAAAGATAATAGTTGTCTAAAGGAGCTGTTTGAGTTAAATATTTTAGAAAAGCCCAACTAGCCTTTTGTTTTTGAGGAGTGGTCTTGCTATTAACTACTAAATTTATCGTCGAGGCGTAGTTTATACTTAAAGGATTATTTTGAAAATTAGGGAAGGGAGCAACGCTAAAATTTAATTGAGGATTTTTTGACTTAATATAATTATAATCCTTTTGATAACCAATTACCATTGCTGTTTTCGCTTGGCTAAAAGATAAAATTGAATTATCAAAACCTTCATTCCAAGTATAATTTTTATTTTTATAATCAGCAAATTGAGTGTAAAATTTTAAGGCTTCTATCCCGGGTTTAATTCTGAAATTTTGCCATTGACTTTCCAGGTGAAAATTAAAGGAAGACTCAGTTAAATTTATAAGATTACTCCCATATTGCATCATTAAGGCACTTAAAATATCAGAAGCCCATTTCACATTGTTCGATGTTCCTAAAGCAATTGCTGTTCTTTTTAAATTCCCGGTTTGGTCTAATTGTCTTAGGATAGGGATTAATCCAATTACTTCCTGCCAAGTTTTTGGTGGTAGTGCTACATTAAAATGATTGAAAATATCTCGATTATAATATAAGGCTAAAGTATCGACTGATAAAGGAATCCCCAAAAGTTGATTTTCTTTAACCAATTCAGTTAAAACAACTTCAGGATAATTATCCTGTAAATACTTTAAATTTATTTCTTTATCTTTTTTTAAATCTAAGGGTTGAATTTTACTGTAATATTTTGGAAGCCAATCACTTAAAACCATAAAAATGTCCGGTCCTTTTCCCTCAGCAAAAGCTTGAAGTAGTTCTTCGTGATAATTTTCTTCATCTTTTAAAGTATATTTAATGTTGATATAGGGATATTGTTTTTGAAAATCATAAATAATAGAATTCCAAACCTGAGGATCATCATAGATGCCCCACATTTCTAGATTAACTGTTTTTTGGGGTTTTTTACGGAAAAGAGCAAGGATTACAATAAAAAGAATAACAAAGATGACGACTTTAATAATATTTTTTTGTTGATAAGTTAGTGCCATATTTTTTATTTTTCGGGTAATTTTAAAAGAAAACCATAATGAGTAATTCCCAAAGACAACTCTCTTTCTAATTTAAAACCGTATTTTTCAACCAGTCCTAAGGCTTCATCTTTATTTATCGGGAATAAAGCTTCGCGATTAGGTAATTTTTCCGGATACCATTCAATTAAAACCAAAAAACCTTCTG
>Ga0315298_1003976_pt1 | contig 22673 bp, 17 predicted proteins | sample WHS_1_MG_FD_203077 | JGI IMG/M metagenome (GOLD analysis project Ga0315298, IMG submission 203077) | Extremophilic microbial mat communities from Washburn Hot Springs, YNP, Wyoming, USA - WHS_1_MG | ecosystem: Environmental > Aquatic > Thermal springs > Hot (42-90C) | place: USA: Wyoming...
GTGGTGAATGATGTCTTGAACGGTAGAGTACAGGCGGACCATCCCTCTAACCTTGGAGTGCTGATTGCTTATGAATTGGCAAAGGCTTCTGGGTGTCCAGCTTATTTTGTAGACCCTGTTTCCGTTGACGAATTCGATGATGTGGCGAGGTTGTCTGGTCTTAAAGAACTGCCTCGCAAAAGTTTGTTTCATGCTTTAAATACTAAATATGTCTCGAGAAAGCTTGCGGAAGAAATAGGAAGACCTTACGAATCTTTGAATTTGATTGTTGCCCACCTTGGTACTGGAATATCGATTTCTGCTACAAGACAGGGCAGAGTAATAGATGTTAATAATGCGAATGATGGTGGCCCCTTTAGCCCTCAGAGAACGGGAACGTTGCCTACTACCGGCCTCATTGAACTTTGCTATTCAGGAAAATATAGCAAAATGGAAATGCTGAACAAAGCAGTAAGGTTTGGTGGACTTGTAGATTATCTTGGGACAGATAATCTTGAAGAGGTGATTTCTCGTATTGAAAAGGGTGATAGTTACGCAGACCTTGTTTACCGAGCAATGGTTTATCAGATCGCCAAGGAAATAGGTTCAATGGCCTGTGCCCTTAAGGGAAAGGTCGATTACATAATCTTAACTGGTGGAATGTCCAAATCTTCTAAGTTACAGAGAGACCTCCTCGAATATATCTCCTGGATTGCACCTGTAAAGGTTTATCCGGGTGAGAACGAAATGGAGGCATTGGCTTATGGGGTCATGAAAGTGCTCAAAGGTGAGATAATCCCTAAAAGGTATTAAGGAGGCGTTATGGACAGCCGTTACGTTGAAAAAATGGCAAAAGTTCTACTCGATTACTCTTTAGAAGTTAAAAAGGATGAAATTCTCATCATTAATTCATCTTACCTTTCCGAACCCCTCCTTTTGGAGCTTTACAAAGAGGCGCTTCTCAGGGGCGCTCATCCCGTATTAAAGGTTAGTTTGCCCGATTCATCTTACTACTTTTACAGGTATGCTCAGGAACATCAGTTGCGTTTCATACCACCCTGGTCAAAGGTAGAAATGGAAACGGCCAATTGTATTTTGAATATCATGGCTACCAAAAATTCGAAAGCCTTGGCGAATATTGACCCCGAAAAGATGCGTATTTCAAACCTCGCGAGCAAAGAATTGGTTGAGATCTTTGAAGAGCGTTATAATAGAGGTGAGCTCCGCTGGAGCGTTACCCTTTATCCAACAGCAGCGCAGGCCCAAGATGCAGAGATGTCTCTTCAGGAATTCGAAGATTTTGTGGTTAAGGCATGCCACTTAGATGAAGAGGATCCCGTTGAATACTGGAAAGGGGTTGATGAGAGGCAAAAGAAAATTGTGAATTTTCTCGAGAACAAAAGGGAATTTAGAATCGTTGGCGAGGATACTGATATTGTGATTAGAACTGATGGAAGAAAGTGGATTAATGCGTCCGGAAAAGAGAATTTCCCTGATGGAGAGGTTTTTACCTCCCCTGTGGAGAATGGAGTTAATGGAAAGATCAGGTTCAATTTACCCCAATATTATATGGGTAAAGAGGTAGAAGGAGTTTACTTAGAATTTAGGGACGGAGTCGTAATTGTGGCCAATGCGGAGAAGGGCGATTCCTTTTTAAAGAAAGTCTTAGAGACTGACGAGGGGGCCAAGAGGTTGGGAGAGTTTGCCTTTGGATTAAATTATGGAATACAAAGTATTTCCAAGAATGTGCTCTTCGACGAGAAGATCGGTGGTACTGTTCATCTTGCACTTGGGAGGGCCTTCCCCCAGGCTGGTGGAATGAATAAGTCAGTAGTACACTGGGATATGATTTACGACCTCAGAAAAAAGGGTGAGATTTATGCAGATGGTGAGTTGATTTATAAAAACGGTGAATTTGTGGTTGAGTTATGAGAAGATTTTTAGTCTTTTTTGTGATCTTTCTGTTTGCATGTGCGCCTAAGCAGGCTAAGATTGAAATCCTTTCCTTTAGCATAAGCGATTCTATTAGAGTTCACGATCCTGACGGAAATCCTGCCAATAGCTGGCTTGGGGTTTCAGACACTGTAATAACCTGGGATTCTACTCTTCTAAATGTTAAAGTTAGATATGAGGGTGCTACTGTTGGGTACCTCGATGAAATCGTATGGGTATTAAAGTCTCCTACCGGTGAAACGATTAACACCTTTGAGGCGCTCATTTATCCACCTATACCCTTCGAAGATGGAGAGATTAAAAACCTTAAGTTTTATTTGTCCTTTGATAACAAGAGTGCCTTCAAAGTAGATTCCCTTTATGATGGCTCTCTCAATTATTTTGGGATTGGGAAAGTGACCGTTTATTTAACGGGAACCACTTACGAGCAATTTTTAAAAAGCGATAATATAAGCTTCGATTTGAAATTTGTACCTTGATTGAACAATGGTTGAGGGCTATAATTTTTACGCATCGGGGCGTGGCGCAGGTTGGTTAGCGCACCAGCATGGGGGGCTGGGGGTCGGTGGTTCGAGTCCACTCGCCCCGATGCTTAATTTTTTGATAATTATTCCCGTTTTCAACGAGGAAATCGTAATTAGAGATTTGATCAATACGTTGAAAGATTACGGACTTTTACAATTTTCTCTCTTTGTAGATGACGGTTCAACGGATAAAACCAAGGAAATTCTTGAATCCGAAGGCGCGCGATATATAAGTATCGGAAAGAATATGGGTAAGGGTTTCGCACAGAGAATAGGGTTCTTAGAAGCTTTAAAAAGTGGGGCAGATGTGATAATTACGATGGACGGCGATTTGCAACATCCACCGTCTTTAGTTTTTGAGTTTTTGAGAAAGTTAGAGCAAGGCTTTGACATTGTTATTGGAACAAGGTGGAGAGAGCTTAAAGAAATGCCAAGAGATCGCTATCTTTCCAACAGGCTTACTACCCTGGCTATTTCCTTGCTTTGTAAGAGGAGAATTGAAGATTCACAAAGTGGCTATAGAGCCTATAAAAGGGGAGTTATCGAGGAGATAGATTTCAAGTCTAATAAATTTGAGGCGGAATCAGAAATTCTTATTAAAGCCCTTTTGAAGGGCAAGAAAGTTGGTTATGTAAATATCCCTGCACGCTACCACGACAAGCTAAGAAGCAAGATCAATAGGTTTGTGGATACTTTGAGATTTTTAAAAATGTATTTTGGACTCGTATGGAAAAAAAGTTAATTTTGCTTTCCAATGACGATGGTTTCGATAGTGAGGGCATAAAGGTCCTCCGAGAATATTTGCTTGAATTGGGAAAGGTTGTTGTATTTGCTCCTTCCTGTGAAAAAAGTGCGTCTAGTCATTCTATTACCCTTAGGAGGGAAATTTCCGTTAAAGAAGTTGAAAAGGATATCTACGCAGTAGAAGGGACTCCTGTGGATTCGATTCTTATAGGGATATATGGTGTTTTACAGAAAAAACCGGATCTGGTTGTATCTGGGATTAATCTGGGGCAAAATCTTGGTGAGGATGTTTTTTATTCTGGAACCGTTGCTGCTGCTCGGGAAGGTGCAATGTATGGTGTTCCGGCATTGGCTGTGTCTCTCTACCTTCAGCGTGAGGATAAAGTTAAACACTACGAAACTGCCGCTCATTTTGCGCAGAAAATTGCCAGATTCTTGCTTACTCACCGTCTAAATGGAGAGCTTCTTAATGTAAACGTCCCGAATTTACCGCTAAGTGAGATAAGAGGAGTGAAGTTTACAAGGCTCTCCACAAGAATTTACAAAGATCCTGTGATGAAATTAAGGGAAAATATTTACATTATTGGAGGCGAACCCCTTTGGCAGCTCTCTAAGGGTACGGATTTAGAGGCGGTAATAAATGGGTACGTTTCTATCTCTCCCCTTTTAATTGACATTACAGACTATGAAAGGCTCGGAATATTACGAAAATTTGAGAAAGAAATTGGTGGAGGAACACCTGAAAGGTAGGGATATCTGGCATCCAGATGTCCTCAACGCCTTTCTTAAAGTTCCCCGGCATCTTTTTGTACCCGAAAACCTGCTGAGTGAAGCTTACGAAGACTATCCTTTACCTATAGGTTTTGGTCAAACTATTTCTCAGCCTTATATGATTGCTTATATGGTTCAGGCTCTTGAGCCATCGAAGGATTTAAGAGTTCTTGAAATAGGCACCGGTTCAGGATATACAACAGCCATCTTAGCCGAGCTTTTTAAAGAGGTTTACACCGTTGAAATCATTCCGGATCTTTCGGAAAGGGCCCAGAGAATTTTAAAAGATTTATCTTATGACAATATTTTCTTTAAAATTGGCGATGGTACTGAGGGATGGGAAGAAATGGCTCCTTTTGATCGGATTTTGGTGACTGCTGCTGCTCCGGATGTGCCAGAACCTTTAAAAGAACAGCTTAAGGAAGAGGGCATTTTGGTAATACCCATCAGTAAAGGGTTTTCGGATGTATTGTATAAATTTGTTAAAAAAGATGGAAAGCTAAAAGGGGAGGAGCTTACTTACTGTAGTTTCGTTCCCCTGAGAGGTAAATACGGTTTCGGAGGAAGTAAATGGTGAATTGTAAAAGTTTAGGAAAGGGGGTATAAATGAGCGCTCTATTAGTTGCATTAATGCTGTCTATTCCCCGGTATCTGGTTGTTGATGCTAAGAAAATAGGTCTTGAATATCTGGAAAAACAGGGGGCAAAGGTAATCCAGCAGGTGGACAGTATAACTTACCTTGTGGAAGGCGAATTGGAAAAAATGGACTACTCTCCTTATGAAATTATTCTCTATAGGCCTATTGAGAAGGTAGTGAAGGGGCACTATAAAAGTGGAAAGTACTATATACCAGATTTGCCAGAGGTGTGGAATTATTTTAGCCTAATCAATGCAGACTCAATCTTTGGACTCCTAAATAGACTCGAAGCCTTCAAAACCCGTTATGCCTACACTGATTCCTGTAGAAGGGCAGAAGAGTATCTGGCTGGCAAGATACAAAATTATGTGAATCTTGGCTATATGTGGCCCTTTAACTATAATGGCACATGGATGAACAATGTCGTTGGTTTGAGAAATGGAGCGGTAAGTGATTTTATATTGATAACTTCTCATCTTGATTCTTATTCCAACGATCCGTGGAATAACGCACCAGGCGCCGATGACAATGGTTCAGGCACCGCTGTAGTTTTGGAATGTGCAAGAGTTTTAAGCAATGTTTCCTCCCCCTTTTTAAGCCTTCAGTTTGTCCCTTTCTCTGCTGAAGAATTGGGACTTATTGGAAGCTCTTATTATGCGGAGTATGTATCAAGAAATAATTTGCCTTTGCATGGTATTTTAAATTTTGATATGGTGGGTTTTAACCCTCAGGATAGTTATGATTTTGATGTAAATCTTGACACACTTAGTTTGTTTGGTCAGGTTGTTAGGTATGTGATTGACCATTATGTTCAGGGAAATAACCGTTATTCCTATTCCCCTTTTAGTGGGTCTGATCACTATCCCTTCGCAGTAAGAGGATATCCATGGGTTTTCTTGATTGAAGCAAATTATCAGTTGAATCCTAATTACCATCGAACAACGGATCTGGTTTCTACCCTTGACACCTTGCAAATGATAAACGCCATAAAGGTAGCGGTTGCCACCGCTCTATATTATTCCCTTCTGCCACTGCCACCTGAAAGCCTCTTCGTGGGAAATTATGGTGACGGACATAGCGTTGTTCTAAAGTGGCCTCGTGTAAACGCTGAGGGGGTGAGTTATACCGTATACAGAGGAACTTCACCTTCAGATCTTTCTTTTGTGACTGAGACCTCTGATACCTTCATTGTCCTTGAAGGGCATCAGGTAGGTGTTACTTATTACTATACTGTTAGATCTAAATACAACGGCAGAGAAGGGTTTGGTACCCCCATCAATGGGATCACCGTTGATTCAATACCACAAGCCCCTGTCTTAGTAAAGGCTCAGCCAGAAAGGGGCGCAATTACTTTGTTCTGGAAGAGGAACACAGAAGGGGACCTTTCCGGTTATAATGTTTACAGAAGTTCAGGTGGTAACTTTTTAAAACTTAATGAAAATCCCGTCGTTGATACTTTTTTCCAGGATAATTCTGCTACCTCTCCCCTTTGGTATAGTTATTACGTTACCGCTGTTGATATAGATGGAAATGAAAGCGATTCGAGCAACATTTTCTCTGCCCGTCCTGTGACACTCAGTGAAGGGATTCTTGTTATTGATGATTTTCGTGATGGTAGTGGTAGTCCTATAGCCCCAAATAGCCAAATGCAGAAAAGTTTTGTGGACTCGATATTGAATTATGTGGGAGTTGATACTTTTGATATAATTGATGCAGCGCAGGTAAGTACAATTTCTTTATCAGACTTGGGGATTTATTCCTTAGTGTGGGTTATGAGTGATGATGCAAGCGAATACTTAGGAAGTAAATATAGGAGCGCGTTGGCTGAGTACCTCTCTTTTGGTGGAAAAGTCTTGGTAGAGGGCTATAAAAATTCTCAGAATCTCGGAATTGTTTCCTCTTATCCTCAGGCTGTGACACCCTCTAATTTACTCAGGTTACCATTGGACTCCGTTAAGCTGAATGGTGCTATTGACTTTCAGAGATCTTATAACAGCGGGCTTGGGCTTGAGCTACGACCTGAACCTTCAAAGCTATTACCTTCCTGGAATGGGAGGATGCAGAACATAGAAGTTTATGTTTCTAACTCTGTGGAGCCTCTTTTGTATTTTGATTCTTATAGAGACAGTGTAGGTTTTGAAGGCGGAATCTGTGCTTTCAAACTGGGAGATAGCCTTGTATATCTTGGATTTCCTCTTTATTACATGAGAACTCAGGATGTCGTGAATCTTTTTGCCTATCTTTCGAATACGGGATTTATTGGGGTAAAGGAGAACTTTGTGGAGAGGTTGCCCCGTGCCTTTTATTCAGCTGGATATTTAGTTTTTGACAAAAATTTCGGTGAAGCCCTTGGTCATATTTATAATGCTTCTGGCAGGCGGGTTGTCAGTGGAAAATTCGTAGGCAATAAGTTTTATGCAGGTGAATTAAAGAGGGGTATTTATTTTTATGAGGTCAAGAGCGATGGCATTGTTGATAGAGGCAAGTTCATAGTATTGAGGTGACTATGGAAAGAGCAGTAGTTATTGTTAACCCAGAGTCGAGGAATTCAAGGAAGTTTAAGGAAAAGCGCAGCGAGGTTTTAGAAAAACTCTCACAAAAATACGATGTTTATATATGGGAGACCGTCAAAGCTGGAGATGGCACGCGTCTTGCAGAGAGAGCAATGGAATTTGGAGCCTCGGTGATTATTAGTGCTGGTGGTGATGGAACGTTGAATGAAGTGGCAAACGCTTGTGCAGGAAAGGATGTAAAGGTCGGAATTTTGCCCTTAGGAATTACCAATGTTTTTGCCTTATCACAGAAGATACCAAGAAATGTTGAGAAGGCAGCGGAAGTAATTCTAAATGGAAAGATTAAAGAAGTGGATCTTGGTAAGGTCGTAGGGGGAAGATATTTTCATATGATGTTGGGCGCAGGAATTGATGGCTTTACTATAAAGGAAATGCCCCACGAGTTTAAAAAGGCTCTTGGTGCTCCTGCTCATGTCGTTATGGCCCTTGTGAAGTATCCTGATTATATGCCAGTTCCAATCTATGTTGAGATCGATGGACAGGATTTCGGAATCGGCTATCAAGTGGTGCTGGCAAATATTCCAAATTATGGCGGAAGGATGAAAATGGCTCCTAAGGCGCTTCCTGACGATGGTCTTTTAGATGTAGTGATATTCAGAGAAGCTGGCTTTATAAACGATATAAGCCATTGGATGGGGTTTCTTTTGGGTATCCATCATAAGATGGGCAGTATTGATATCCATCGCGGTCGAAATATAAAACTTTCCGGTAAAGGCGTTTATTACCATATAGATTCTGAGTTAGGAGGAGAGCTTCCTATCGAGGTGACCTGCGTTCCGAGGGCCCTTAAGGTAATAGTACCTTAGTATTAAATAAACTTTCTATAAACTCTGTAAGTTTTGTACAATTTGCCTCTCATGAATTCCGTTGCTCTAATAATGAGATAGTTGTCCTCCAGTAGCCAGGAGACTTCACAGTACTTGAATCTGTTCATAGCCAGAGCGTCCTTCATTAGATGGTAGTAGAGGAGGGAATCTGCACCCTTTCTCCTGTAACCTTTCTTTATCCCCAGTGCAAGAAGTCTAAGACCGTCGACCTTTTTCAAACCTGTTAAGAATTTGATAAATCCGAAGGGGAAAAGCCTTCCATTGAGTTTTTTAAGGACCTGATTGATGTCTGGAATAATAAGTCCAAAGGCAGCTGGCACACCGTTGTACTCAACAATTTTCGCCAGTTCAGGTATCACAATTTGTTTTAAGCTATCGGCTAAGTGTTTTATTTCTTCTTCTTCAAAGGCTAAGGATCCCCAGTTTTGCTCCCAGGCGTCGTTATAGATGTCGAAGATGATCTTAACTTCTTCATCCAGTTTTTTCAGGTTTACGTTTCTAATAGTAAACCCATACTCTTGGGCTTTCTGTGAAAGCGGTTTTAATCTTGATTCAAGCTTGCCTACGAAATTTATGAATTCGTCGTCTATATTTATTATATAGGCAACAAGGTCCTTCGCCTTCTGGAAACCGTAGCTTTCAATAAGCTCAATATAATAGGGAGGATTGTAAGACATTCCCACCACTGGGGGGCGGTCAAACCCTTGAATTAATAGCCCACATTCATCATCGTTGGTATTGAAATTCATTGGACCATAGACCGTCTCCACGCCTTTTGATTTCAGCCATTCAATTGCTGCATCAAATAATTTGTGAGCGACCTCTTTATCGTTGATACATTCGAAGAAGCCAAAGAATCCCGCATTTTCGTCATGGATTTCGTTGTATTTCCAATCATAATGGGCGTCTATACGCCCTACTGGCTTTCCGTCTTTGAAGGCCATAAAGTATTTCGCTTCCTGATGTTTAAAAACGGGGTTGAGTTTGGGACTGAGTCTTTTAATATCTTCATCTATCAAAGGTGGAACCCAATTGGGATCTCCTTTATAGATTTCCCACTCCAGAAGTACAAATTGTTTAAGTGCTTTTTTGTCCTTTGGGTCTATCTCCTTAATTATTACCCCCATTATTTATCCCCCTGTTTAAAAGTTCCTGGTAAAGTTCCTTCCAGTTTTTGCATTCAACACCAAAGTGGATTGCATCCATTCCGACATTTTTTGCCCCTTGCACATCGTTGGCAAAGGAATCTCCTACAAAAATTGCATCCTTTGGGCTTATTCCCAGTCTTTTTAAAGTTTCTTCAAAGATTTTAACATTTGGTTTTCCAAAGCCCAGTTCTTCAGAAGTCACAATCGCTTCAAAAATATCAATTATGCCGAGTTTTCTCAAGATTGGTTCGATAATTTCATTGTCGATGTTTGAGATTATGGCTAACCTAAAACCGAGTGATTTCAGTTTTAAAAGGGTTTCTACTGCGTCGGGAAAAGGTTCAGTAAATTCTTCGTGGTATTTTAAGTAGAGTTCCCTAAAGGTTTCAAGGTGTTTAGGCGTTACGTTAATGTTTTTTGATTTAAGAAATTTTTCCACTGCTCTTGTATAAGCGTTAGAGAGATTTTCCCACCTTTCATGTCCAGTTTTAAGAACCTCTTTTATTTCGGCCTTTAAAAATTGAAACATTTCTTCAGGAGTTGACGGTATGTTAAACATGTTGATGAATTCCTTATAGAATGCGAGGTGAAGCTTATCATCAGATTCATCGGTCACTATAGTTCCACCAAAATCAAAGATCAGGACTTTTTTCATCCCTTTCCTCCTGTTCTATTTTGTGTTTGCAATGAGGGCATTCGAGATAGGTTTTCCCTTTTTTATTTTTCTTTTCGAGCATTATGGGGTATCCGCATTGCGGACATTTCTTGTCCACAGGCTTATATGGTGTAATGAATTTACATTTTGGATAGTTACTGCATCCGTAAAAAACTTTACCTTTCGGCCCCTTCTTTTCAACGATTTCACCATCACATTCTGGACACTTTATTCCCAGAGTATAGGGTAGAGTGCCTTTACATTTTGGATAGTCGATGCATCGATAATATTTACCTTTTTTACCCTCTACTAAGATCATCGGCTTCTGACATATCGGGCATTTTTTATCTGTAACTTCACTCGCTTCTGCGGGTCTTGTGTATTTGCATTCAGGGTATCTTGAGCAGGCGTAAAACTTTCCGTATTTGCTCCACTTCAAAAGCAAAGGTGCACCGCAAAGGGGACATACCTCTTCGGTCTTCTGGAGTTCTTCTTTAATCTCCTTTATATTATCTTCAAAGGATTTTAAGTCTTTGCTGAACTCTGAGTAGAAATTTTTTAGTACGTCCAAAGCTTTTTTAGTGCCGTTTTCGATTTCATCCAGCTCTTCTTCCATTTTGGCGGTGAATTTTACTTCAAAGATATCTCTAAAACGGGAGACCAGAATGTCATTCACTTGAAGACCCAGTTCGGTAGGCACGAGATACCCCTTTTCTTTTTTGACATATTTCCTTTCGTAGAGAGTTTCGAGGGTAGGTGCGTAGGTGGAGGGTCTCCCTATGCCTAAGTGTTCCATTGTTCTTATTAGAGAGGCTTCGGTGTATCTTGGCGGAGGCTCGGTCTGCTCGATTTTATAGTATGCATCAATTATATCAAGCAGTTCACCCTTTGTAAGTTCTGGTATATCCTCATATTGGGGAATTTCACCAAGAATTCTATAAAATCCTTCGAAGACTAATTTTTTCCCTCTTGCAATGAAGGTGAAACCATTAACCTCTAAATTTGCTTCTTTCGACTCTTCCCGAGCGTAGCTCCCCTGGGAGGCTACAGCTCTCTTCCATATGAGGCTGTAAAGTTTTTGAAAATCACCCTCTATTTTTCCTGTAAGAGACTCAGGCGTTAATTCGGGATGGGTTGGTCTTATGGCTTCGTGAGCTCCCTGTACCAGTTTACCTCCTGTTTCGTGGTTTATTGGTGATGGTGGTAAGTATTCAGGTCCGTAGATTTCTTTTATGAAAGATCTTATAGCCATTACCGCTTTTTCAGAAAGTCTTAGTGAGTCGGTTCTCATATATGTTATTAATCCGTGATTTCTTCCATCGATCTCGACACCTTCGTAAAGCTTTTGGGCTATGGACATGGTCTTGCCAGGACTGAATTTATATCTTCTTGACGCTTCCTGCTGAAGAGTCGAGGTTTTCAAGGGAGGATAAGGTTTCACTTGTAATAATCTCTTTTCAAAAGATGACACAATGGCTTTTTTGCCCTTAAGTGAGTTTATTATCTCATCAGCTTTTTCTTTACTTTTTATTGGATCTTCAGTCTTAAGCGTTGCTTCAAAGGTTTTACCGTTTTTTGAAAGCAAGATTTTGATGACGTAATAGGTTTCCTTTTTAAAGGCTTGCCTTTCTCTTTCTCTTTCACAAATAAGTCTTAAGGCAACGGTTTGGACTCTACCTGCAGATAAACCTTTTCTTATTGTTTTCCAAAGCAGAGGACTCACAAGGTATCCCACTAATCTGTCGAGAATTCTGCGGGCCTTCTGAGCTTCTACCTTGTTTTCGTCAATATCTCCTGCGTTTTGAATTGCTTTTATGATTTCATCTCTTGTTATTTCAAAGAAAAGTGCTCTCTTAATTACCTTATTTTTTGCCTTTTTCTCAATTTCTTCCTTTATGTGCTTCGCTATTGCCTCACCTTCCCTATCGGGATCACTGCCTATGTAGATTTCTTCTGCTTCCTGAGATTTCTGTTGTATTTGTTTTACTACCTCTCTCTTTTCTGGAAGTACTATAATTTTAGGCTCGAATCCTGCCTTTATATCGACACCTAAGGTATTTTCCGGGAGGTCTTTAATATGGCCCTTTGAGGCAATAACTTCGAATTCTCTGCCAAGGTAATTTTTAATGGTCTTAGCCTTTGTAGGGGATTCCACTATTAATAGTTTCTTTGCACCTATTTGGGCCTTTCCTGCCTCAATAGGATCGCTTTTCCCTTCCTTTTTCTCAGCCTTATGCTTGGAAACGGATTTCGATTTTTTTTCGCCAGATTTTTCTGATTTTTTCTTTTCGGGCATGGTTTAATTTTAAATCCTTTGGTGCGTTTAATAAATTTAATAATTCAGCTGCAAAATTAACTTTTCTTCTTCGGTCTGGATTTTAATTTCCTTTAATTTTCCACCGGTGTAAGAAAGAACTGCTGTGGCGCCGTTATACGAGATGCGGTATGGTAAAGAATTGACGGTTTCAACCTGAACGTATAAAGAGTCTTTGTAATTGAGTTTTAAAGAAGTTCCCAAAACCTCATACTTCAATCCAGCCTCGCTCCAGTTTTGATAAAGCATACTTTTTATAGGCAGTGTGTCTTCTTTTATTTTAATGATTGATGGGCTCAATGGATTTTGTAATATTACAATCCATTCATTCCCCTTTTTCGTCATTCTAAAATGGCCGCTCAGTGTAAGGTCAGCGGATTGATAGAGATAACTTCCCTTTACTTCTGAAGATGCAAGCGTTTCATAAAGTTTTTTTAGATTTTCCTGGAGTTTGTTAACATCAGGTTCTTCTTTCAAAGTTTTTCTTGGCACACAGGCAGGAAGAAAGAGGATTAATATTAAGAGCTTTCTCATGGGTGAATTTTAAAGATGGAAGTTTGGAACAAAAAAGTTTCCTGTCTTCCTCAAAATTAATCTGTTCGAAATGGATTGTTTCGTCAAAAACAATAAAATGGCAACCATACAGCGTCCTTTTATTCGCGAAGCGAGAGCAATGCAATATGGGTGTAGCAGATGATGGAGGTTAAGAAACATTGGATAAACGGGAGAAAATGAAGAGATATGAAATAGACACGCCCTTAAACAGAAAGTTAATGGTGGAGAGTGTAGGTAAAGGAGGTTTGCGAATTTGAGGGATAACATAAAGATAGTAAGATTAACACAAGCCATAATCAAATTACAAATGGGGCTTGGCAAGGCTTACAACAAGAAAAGAAACTTCAGGTAGGCATCAGAACAAAAGTTGAAAAATAGTTCAATTAACTTAATTTTGAGGAGGTATACATATTTGATGAAACAATTTCCTTGGATTACATTTTTGGGCGTCCATAATGACTAAGAAGCAGGTAATTGTAAAAGATTGAGAGGAGGCGTGGCGTGTTTGAACAATATAACCAGGTAAAAAGTTGTATAAATTGCGGCACGGAAATTGACGCTAAAGCGGAAATCTGCACTTTATGTGGTGTTGGGCAACCTTTAGCAGGGTCCCAATCAGGTAAGAACAGGCTAAAAGCTGTATTGCTTGCACTGTTTTTGGGAGGCTTGGTGCTCATAAATTCTATCTTGGGCAAACTTAATGGGGTTTAGTATAATTACTTTTCTGTTGAACTCTAATACCTGCCATTATAGCGTTCGCAGAGTTTATAATACTACTTTCAATGGGTGATGGGAAGTTCCACGAAAATATGCATGATAAATGCCTTCCCTTCTGGGAAAAGGCAAGGATATAGGTGAATTTTTTTATATTGGCTTCCTATTTGTTCTCGGTGTGCCGGCTTAGTTTGAAAGTTTTGGCACAAAAGTTAGAAGAGTTTTCCCAAATTTTTGCCCCACCAGCTTAAGCGATTAACATGTTTAGCCATGAAATCTGGTTATCATGCTCTTTTGTATTGAATATTCGCGAATCATTAATTATAATTTTCTAACACGGCGACGTAGCCAAGCGGCCTAAGGCGGCGGTTTGCAAAACCGCTATTCCCCGGTTCAAATCCGGGCGTCGCCTTTGCCGGGGTGGCGGAAAGGCAGACGCAGGGGACTTAAAATCCCCTGGGACAAAATCCCGTGCGGGTTCAAGTCCCGCCCCCGGCACTTTTTAAAAAATGCTACTTCAAAGAACAAGTAAAAATGTTTTTATATCAATTCTTATAGGCCTAATTTTTGGGAGTATAATCGGAAAAGTTTTATTTCACGTTTTTCCAGAAAGCCCCGCCAGAAAGATAGTTTTTGAAGAAATTAGAATTGGAATTCCACAAATAAGCTTGAATCTTGGAATTTTTGGTTTTAGTTTTTCTTTTTACTTTGTAATTAGTATCTTTTCCGTAATTTTCGCTCTTTTTGTGATTTACTTGCTAATTAAGCTCTGAGTCCTCTCTCTTTTCTCAGCTTTTCAAGACCATCGGCGATACGGTTTGATGCCTCTATTAAATTCTCTAAGGAGTTTGCGAAGGAGATTCTAACGTGGTTTTTGCCATTTTCACCGAAGGCATCACCGGGAAGTAGAGCTACTTTATAGTTTTCAAGTAAATATTTTGCAAACTCTGCGGAGTCTATGTTAACTTTGATTTCCGGGAAGAAATAAAAGGCACCCTTTGGTTTGGAAATGTGGATACCTTCTACGTCTTTTAAAATGCTATATATTTTGTCCCTTCTTTTCTGGAACTCATTGACCATTCTCGAGATGAATTCTTCTCCCTCTTTTAGGGCGACAATACCAGCCCTTTGTATGAACTCTGGAACGCAGGAGAAGGAATTTTGAATGAGTTTGACAACAGCACCGACCAGTTCCTTTGGTAAAACCCCGTATCCCAATCTGAATCCCGTCATCGCATAGGTTTTCGAAAAGGCGTCAATAAGAATAATATTATGGTGGCTATCTGCGTAGTTTAAAATGCTGTTATGCTTCTCTCCATCAAAGTAAATTCTCGAGTAGACTTCGTCAGAGATGATGAGCAGGTTATTTTCGTCTGCGATCTTAACGATTTCTTTTAGTTCTTCTGGAGTATGTATCATCCCCGTTGGGTTGGATGGTGTGTTTATAATTATGCAGGTAGTCTTTCTATCTATTTTTGTTCTTAAATCGTCTAAATCAATTGCAAAGTTTGTGGATTTATCCAATTTATAAGGAACAGGGATTGCTCCAATAAAGCTTATCAAGCTTTTATAGGAAAGATATCCCGGATCCGGATAGAGCACTTTTTCCCCTGGGTTGACTGCTGCAAGAAGCGCGAAGAGGATCATGGGCTTTGCGCCTGGGGTAATAACGATTTGCTCCGGTTCAACCTTTATTTTTCTAAAACTCCTCTCGTACTCAGCTATTGCCTTTCTGAGCTCAATTATTCCTTGCGCTGTAGTGTAGTGGGTTTCACCTCGGCGCAGAGATTCAATAAGGGCGTTAATGGAAGATTCGGGAGGATTAAAATCAGGTTCTCCTATTTCCAGGTGTATGACTTTTTCGCCCTGTTTCTCAAGTTCTTTCGCTTTTCCAAGGACCGCAAAAGAGGCCGATTCCTCAATCCTTTCAATAATTTTTGCCTGAACGAGTTTGTTATCCTTTATCATTTCCTCTATTCCTCAATTATCTCGACGTTAGCCCTTGGGACGATGACCCTTTCACCATTATCAAATTCTAATTCCAGCACCCTTACCTTTGCCTCGGTTTCAATAATTTGAAGCTCTGGTGGTAGGGCAGTTACCTTTCCAATTCTACCGAAGTAAGGTTCTCTAATTACCCTGACAATTGTGCCTATGGCTAATCCCTGACTGAGTTCTTCCTCGCTCTCTTCAGAAACTACTTGTCCTTCCGGAATTGCTACAATCACTTCTGGCCTTATGACTCCAGCTCTGATTTGGGTTGCACCATTCATTGAGGCTTTTTTGCCGTTCAGCTCAAGGAAAAGTTCGAAGGTTCTCTTTGCCATTGGGAGCTTTCCAAATCCTTCTGTAATCATCAACGTTATTCCCTTTTGTTCACTACCTGTTATTGCCACTCCAATTTCATATCCGAGAAAATCTTTTAAATTCTTATCATCTATTGCCCCAACTACAACACCCTTTACTCCGCATTTTACAGCTTCTCTAAGTGCTTCGGAGGTAACGTAACTACCACCTATAAGAATTTTTCCTTTCATTTCGGGTGTTATCTTTTCCTTTGTTAATTCTTCGTCGGGAGATTTTGCAACAACCAGGATTTCCCCAATAGTTTCTCCCCCGATTCCGAAAATTCCCTGTATGAAACTTGCTGTAGTCTCTACAACCACTCCTTCATTAGGAATTACCTCTACCACCGTTCCATCGATATAAGCGTTTACAGTTATCGGGATGGGAGGTTCTCTGAGAATTACCTGTCCTGTGATATTGGAAATGCTCTCTATGTATCCATCTACTGGTGAAGTAACGGTATTTTTGAAGAGCCCGAAAAAGCTCTTAGATTCAGCAATTGGTTCTCCCTTTTTAACAGGGTCATTTACCTTTTTAATCATTACACTGTTTATTTCCTGGGGTGGGATTGAGAGAAGACCTGCGACATTTATAGGCTGAACATTTCCAGGTAGCTCGGTCTTAGCAACCACTGTTTCCGCTGATACCTTATCGCCCACCTTTACAACTACTTCGCCCGGCAAAGGTAATCTTCTCTCTTTTCTTAGAACTGTTTTTCTTGTAACTTTCAAACCAGGCGTATAAGCATGAGCCATATTTACCTCCTAAAAAATCTTTTGTTTCATTTCAAGTGCCCATTTATTTGTTGAGTCTACCTTTAACAAGCTATCTAATGCTTTCTGTGCCTTGTCTTTTTGCCCCTTCTTTAAATAAAGTTCCACCAGTTCCATATAGGACTCTGTATCCTTTGGGTTAAGTTGCACTGCAACTTCAAAGTTTTGTATCGCTTCGTCGATATTTCCTGATGCTTTCAAAACCTTGCCTTTCAGACTGTAGAATGGTGCGTATTGAACCTTTTCATTGATTTCGTCGATCACCTCGATAGCTTTTTGATAATCACCAATCATATACGAGAGGTTTGCAATTTTATAGTATATGTAAGGAAGTTCTCTGGTTATTGCATATTCGTCTAATTTGATCTGCTTGAGGAAGGCCCTTGCAAAATCCCATTCGTCCCTTGCTTCTTTATACATTCCCTTGTATTCGTAGTAGAGTGCTGTTCTAAAGGTAACACTGGCATAATTTCTTATCATCCTTTCCTGGTTATCGTCCTTGTAAACTTTCGGATTGAAGACGCCTCTGTACCTGTAAGTCTCCGTAGGTGGAATCTTCTCACCGTATTTTTCTATGTATTCTTTATAGGGAAGGTCGTCCCTAAGAAGGTGAATGGTTCTTTCAATATCGATACCTTCTTTGATTTCAGGTGGAGTTTCCTGTTTTGTTTTCATAACCCTCATTGCCATACCTTCGAGCCTTAGGTATTGGTTCCAACCATAATAGTGTTCTGGCGATACAGTCATGGAGAAAAAGATGGGCATTTTGAAGGTGTCAGCCTTTTCAATTACTTCTTTTGCAAATTCTTCGGCTGAAGCTAAGTAAATTCTCGGGATTTTAAAATCAAAATTGGGAAAGTCGTATCCCGGGAATGACTTTGAGGGATTGTAAGTCACATAATCTGTTGTTTTATAACCTGCTGATGTTGCAATTATATCTCTTATCATAAGGTCCACGAGGTACATTAGTTTTCCATCTAAGGTAACGAAAACGGGAGGCAGCTTTTTAATAACATCATCAGAAAAGCTTATCGGTGCCCCCTGATGCTTTATTTGGTATATGTGCCAGTTGGTATTTAAAAGGCTCATGTTTGCGATGATAACATTAGTTCCTATTCCCAGTACCGTCTGGTCTGCCCAAAGTGGGAAGGTATCGTTATCACCGTTAGTAAATAGGACGCATTTTTCCTTAGATCCTGGTGAAATTAGCAAGTTGTATGCATAATCCTCTGCAAGATAATTCCCCGAACGGTCAAGGATTGGGTAGAAAACGTAAATTTGACCAAAAACGGCTCCTGCAATTACTAAGATTCCAAATAAGGCTGGCACAAGGACTTTCTTTTTAAGATTCTCGTATATGAGTCTTAAGATTTCGAACAATCCGAAACCTGCGTAAAGGGCGAAAAATATGTAAGCCCCAGAATAGAAGTAGTCCCTGTCACGGACTTCTGTAGGATTCAAAGGATTTACTGGCTGAGAAGGGGAATCCTTTAGATTAAGGTACCAAAGAAAACCAAAGCTTAAAATGAGGAAGGTAAATCCAACCAGTGTCAAGGTTTTTCTATCCTTAGAAATGTGAGAAATTATTCCAAAGATTCCTAACACCGTAATGGGAATCAAAAGATGTAGATACTGCCAGCTGAAGTAGACCCAATAGTTCCTAATCTGATCAAAGAATGGGATTTTCCTTGGTAACATGTTCATTGGACCGTATTGCTTTCTTGTAAGGACATCCATAAAGGCTTTGAAAGTCGATGGGTCTGCTTCGTTTATATATGGATTGTGAATTGCTCGGAGTACCATTGTTATCTCAAGTAGGAAGCCGAGGAACATAAAGAGAACAGCAAGGCCTTTCCAGTCCTGATAAAGCTTTGCTTCATAGTATAACAAGGCAGTTATCAGGAGTGCCCCACCAATTATAAGGTAGGGGCTTTTGGTAAATAGGCCCGCAAGGTAAACCAAAGCAAGAATGATCCATATTATTTCATAAGGGATATCAGAGCCTTTAAATTTCTTGAAAACTTCGGAGGTTAGATAATACAGCATCAAGATAATTCCTAATATTAATACTGCAATACCAAGGGTTCCAGGTTCGTAAGCTATTTGAAGTGATGCGAGTAGAAAGAATGTAATCCCAAGAAGTCCTAAGGTATTTTTATCCCAGTACAGTTCCCTTTTTGCGATAAAAGTGAATAGAAGCAATGCGGGGAAAAAGGCAAAAGAGGTTAAATGAAATCCAATTCCAAGGGTCAAAAGATATCCTGAAAAAATAAGATATCTCGTTGACGCAGGGTCATCCTTTTCTTTATACCATTTCAATGCAAGCCAGGTCAGCATTACTATGATAAAATTCGCAGGTGTATAGGTTTCGGCTTCAATTGAGTTTTCCCAGTTTACTTTAGCTAATACAGCCATTAAGCCCGCAAATATTCCTGCAATGTGAGCAAAAATAGGAGGTGTCTCTTTGAATAGCATTCTAACGAGGTCGTACAGTATTAGGTAAACGAAGCTGGCTGTTAGGGCACCTGTAGTCATTGCGATTAGCGTTATTTTTAATACCGTGTTTACCGGATAACTTCCCGGATGAAAGAGCTTGTATAGTGTATCGAGGGGGAGTGGAAGGATGGTCATAAACCTTCCTAATAAAACGTAAAGTGGTGTACCTGGCGGGTGTGGAACTCCAAATATTACCGAACAAGCAAGGAATTCACCAACATCCCAGAATACTATCGTGGGAGCTGTGGTGAGAAAGAATATGAACCAGGCAAACAGTCCTACAATAGCAAACACAAGCCACTTTACTTTATCTTCTTTTAGCATTACGATCCTCCGCGTTGCTTAAATTATAGATTTAATCGCTTATCCAGTCAATTTTTAAAACAAAAATTTGATAAAACAAAAATGGCTTGTTATAATTTAATCATGTTTGAAAGGGAATTGTATAAAACTGCTTTTGGTACCAACCCACTTCCCATGGTCCTCACGGACTTTAATGGGAATATTCTCGATGCTTCGGTTGGTTTTGCATTGCTTTTTGACGTTCATAGGGATGACCTCATCGGTTTGAATTTGAAAGAGATAATCCAAATTGAAATTGTTGAAGACCTTGCAATTGAAACGAGTATAAAAGGGGAGTTTTATAAAGTTTTCTCCCAGAAATACGAAGTTGAGGGAATCACGTTTTTTGTTTTTTCCTTTTATAAAGTGGAGCAACTCAGACAGAGTCCCAGTAGCTCCCTTCTTGTTAATTTAAGGGATTTACTTAAAGTCTCTCTTGAGGTTTCAACCTTTCCTGAGTTTATCGCGCATACGTTACCTTTGCTTTGCGAAATCTTTGGCGCTTCTAATGCAATGCTCTTGAAGAGAAGCAGGACGGACCTTTCGAGGTTTTTTATAGTTTTCGGAACGGATGAATCTTTCAAACAGCTTAGGGATAGAGTTCAAGTTAAAGTTGAGGATGAAACTTATCTAAGCGTCGGAATGCCAATTATTGCAAATGGGGAATACAAATGGGAAAGCCTTAAAGAACTAATTGATGAAGCGGGATATGTCTCTGGATGGGCTATTCCCTTTGGTTATGAAAAGGATTTTGTCGATTCTCTATGCGTTCTATCCTTTGATAAATTTAGAGAACCAGAACCAGAAGAGCACAATCTTCTCGTTTTCCTTTCTTACTATTATTCCCTTGTTTATCAAAAGGCTGAGTTTAAAAAGCAATACGAGGCATTATCTTACAAAGACCTAATTAGTCAGACTTACAGCGAAGTGCTGATCAGAGAGATTCTGGATGTGCAATGTGAACAGGCGAAACGGTATGGAATAAACTTCTCGGTTTTAATGATTCGGGTTGAGAATTATGAAAAACTTGTCAATATTTATGGGAATTATCAAGTAGAATCTACAATGTCAAATATTGCTAAGGCGTTGAAAGAGAATTTAAGAAGAGCAGATATTGTTGGAAGACTGTCTAAAAACTCATTTATTGTGATTCTGCCCTTTACAAATTCTACTGGGACCGATGTGGTTTATCAGAGGGTTTTGAACATTCTGAGGTCTGGGATGTTTCCACCTTGTAAAAATGTTAAGTTCTCTGCGAGTATCACAAACTACATGGAAGGTGACAACCAAAAAGTGATAATTGAGAGATTACAGGATTTATTGAGGCCTGTCCTCTGATTTTTGTTTATTCAAAACCTTAGATTTAATATTATCGCATGAATCCAGAAAGAATTGATCTTTTAATGGGGAAGTATGGTGTTGATTGGGTAGTTGTTGAGGGAAGCGGATCCTCTACTTCCCTCTTCTATCTTACAAGGGGTGCGCATATCGGTTCGGGCATCTTCCTTAAGGAAAGAGGTAAATCCTCTATTCTTATTCACATTGATATGGAGCGCGATAATGTGAAGCATCTTACTGACTTTAGTCTTGTTTCTTTCTCCTCCTTGAATCTTAGAGACTTAAACCAAATTAAGGATCCAGTGGAACGGGGTTTTGCCTATTATAAGAGGATCTTCGAGAGATTTGGGGTAAGTGGAAAAGTCTATTTCCAGGGCGAAAGGTTCAATAACGTCTCACTGGAAGTTTTTAAGAGAATTTCTTCAGAGCTAAGTGGCATTCAGTTTCCACCAATTAAGGAAGACATCATTTATATTGCAAGGCGGCAAAAGACAGAAGAGGAAATAGAAAGGTTGAGGTCTGTTGCCACCAGAACCCAAGAAGCTTTTCTGGTTTTGATTGACTACTTGAAAAAGTTAGACCGTTCCAGTGGACACCTTGAGGATAACGGTAGGCCTGTTACAATTGGTGCAGCAAGGGTTTTTCTTAGAAATGAATTAATAAAAAGAGGACTGATTGACTCTTCGGGCATGATTATAGCCCAGGGTAGAGATGGTGGAGTTCCCCATAATCACGGTAATGATGAAGAGCCCATTAAAGTTGGCACTCCCATCGTATTTGATATTTACCCGAGAGAGTATGGGGGCGGCTTTTACTTTGATATGACAAGAACCTATTCCTTTGGAGAACCATCTAAGGATGTAATTGATGCCTTTGAGCAGGTTAGATATATTCAGGAAGAGGCTGTGAAGCAAGCAATAGAGGGTAAGGCTTGTAAGGAGTTAGAGGAACTCGTCGTAAACTATTTTGAGTCAAAAGGCCATGAGACGCTGAGGAAAAATCCTCAGGCTCAGGAAGGATATGTTCATAGCCTTGGTCACGGTGTGGGTCTTGATGTACATGAGCTCCCCGTTATAAATTTAAACTCTGAACATACCCTTGAAAAGGGTGATGTTTTTACCATTGAACCAGGGTTGTATTATCCTTCTAAGGGGTTTGGAATTAGAATTGAGGACACCCTATACATTGATAAAGAGGGAAGGACCGTTAATTTGACCTTCGTACCAAAGGACCTTGTCTTATAAAAAAAGGAGACAGAGATGTCAATTAGAGAGATTGTTGCAAAAAAGGATAAACCCTTTAATGTAAAATATCATGTTAATCCTTCACAGCAGGAGTTGAGGGAGCTGGCATTGAAACACATACCCACCTGTCTTGTGTCTGCTTACGGCAATATCAACAGGATAACTCTGCGTAAAGCCAGAATGGAAAAGTTTACTTACATTATAGCGGATGTAAGCAGAGCTTCGGAGTTTTCTTCTGCCGTTATGAACCCGGAGAGGGCTGAGAAATATATAAACCTTCAGAAAGAGTTTATCGAAAGGAAAGGTGAACTAATAGAAATTCAGGGATATTATGGTATTGGGGAAACCGCAGTTCCCATACAGGCTTTTTACACCCTTGAAGCAGCGAATGTTGCTGGGATGCAACAAGTAATGATGTTTTCTCGGGAGGAAGTCGAGGGGCCCGAGTGGTATAAAAAGGAATTTAAACCTGTATTCAAAGTTGTTTACACGCCCGGACTTGAACTTGATGACCTTCCGGGTAAAATGGCAATCTTAGTTGACCTTGAAAATTACGTGACTTATGTGATCAATTCAGACTACTTCGGTGAGAGCAAAAAAGGTATTTTAAGGATGTTAAATCACTACTTCTACTTGAAGGGTGGACTCGTCCTTCATGCTGGAGCGAAGTCTGTAAGAATTGACGGGAAAGATTATGCCGTTGCTATACTTGGGCTTTCCGGAACCGGCAAGACTACCAC
>Ga0315298_1003977_pt1 | contig 22671 bp, 13 predicted proteins | sample WHS_1_MG_FD_203077 | JGI IMG/M metagenome (GOLD analysis project Ga0315298, IMG submission 203077) | Extremophilic microbial mat communities from Washburn Hot Springs, YNP, Wyoming, USA - WHS_1_MG | ecosystem: Environmental > Aquatic > Thermal springs > Hot (42-90C) | place: USA: Wyoming...
ACTTTGGTGAAGTTACCCGAAGCATTGTTGGGTGGAATCAGCGAAAATTGAGAGGCTGTGCTGGCTCCGATATAGAATATTTTCCCCTTAAAAGTGACACCGGGATAGGTATCGAGTGTAAAGAGGGCTTTTTGTCCAATGAAAAGACGTTCCATTTTTGTTTCTTCCAAATTGACCAAAATCCAGAAATGACCTGTATTGTTGAGGGTGAAAATGGCTTGACCCACTTGTGCCAGATCACCCGGCAATTGCCAACGTTTGGAGATGATTCCGTTGCAGGGAGCATATAATCGGGTGTTTGCAAGTTGAGTATTGATTACACCTAATTGTGTTTTGGCCGTTTCAATCGCCGCAATGGCACTGTTGATTTGTGTCTTTGATACCTGAATCATTGCTTGAGCAGCATCAACTTGAGCTTTTGCTGCTTCTTCCGCTTTTTTGAAATGGTCAAATTGTTCTTTGGGTATGACTCCGCCCGCAAACTGCGTCTTGGCACGATTGTAATCTTCCAACGCTCGTTGCCAGTTGATGTAAGCTACTTTGCTGTTGTCGGTGTTGAGTTGATAATTGGCTTGGGCTTGGGCTTCGGATGCTTTGGTTTGAATAATGGAGGCAAGCACTTGTTGACGCTGAGCGATCAAATCGGCACTGTCCAACACGGCAACCAATTGTCCTTGTTTCACCGTATCACCTTCATCAACAAACAAATGATCAATTCGCTCCACAATTTTCGGGGTGATGGACAAGTTATCCGAATCGACATAAGCGTCATCGGTCTGCAAGTAATGAATATAATCTTCATACCAGTAGATGCCTGCCGCAAAGACTAAAAGAATGATGAGGGTTACCGGTATATAAACCTTTAAATTCTGTTTGGTGATTTTCTTGATTTTCATACGTTTATTCTTATTTTTAACATTAAGGATGTATGGAACTCGCCTAATAAGAGTTGCTTGCATATATGCTGTTTGATGGCTCGTTTCATACGTTTATTCTTATTTTTAACATTAAGGATGTATGGAACTCGCCTAATAACAGTTGCTTGCATATATGCTCTTTGATGGCTCGTTTCATACAATTTTGATTCATTTGATATATGACAGGAACAAAACGTTACCTGATTATTGGTTTAGGCGTTGTTTCGACCGATGTGTTTGATTGGTGTTTGACTCTTTGCTGTGTGTGCAACCTTACAGCTTGATTTTCAGTTTAATTTCTTTCTTTTATGAAGCTTGATTGCCGGAGTGATTGCACGACGGAGAAGCGTTGAAACTGAGAACAAGAAGTTCTTTTAATGTTTCTGACGCTTCAGCCAGTTTTCGGATCTGATCATCGGAAAGCTGTCTGATTTTGGTTCTCATCTCTTCGGTAATTTCGTTTTTGATCACTTTATATTGCGATTCACCTTTGGGAGTAATGTGAATGTTGATAATGCGGCGATCGTTCGTGTCGGGTATTCGTTCCACTAATTTTTCTTCAATCAGTTTATCAACCAATACGGTGACATGAGGTTTAGGCATGGATAATTTTCTTCCGATGTCTGACATACTTAACGTTTGGTATTTGTTGAGAAGTCCCATGACAAAAAGGGAACCCGGATTAAGATTGGTCTTTGATCGCAAATGTTTTGAGAAACTTTTGGATATCAAAGGATGAAGGGTTGTTAAATTATCCACAATCTTATCAATAATGAGTGTTTTTTCCATTGATTTGTGGTAGTTGGTTGCTATTTTTAATGGTTACAAAGATACAACTATTTTATTTCTAAAATCAATAGGTTTATGATTTTTTTTGATTTGCTTTTTTGTGAATTTAAACCATTGACAATAAGTGCCGTTTTTAGCCATTGGGAATCAGCGATTCGATGACTCTCCCATTGGGTTTGTTTTTTCAAAAAATTCCATGCACCAATCAACAATTTCTACAGAAAACAGTATCTTTGTCCCATCCTGAATGTTAATCCGTGTTGGTTTTCAGTACAATGATTTTTGAATTCATGGCTTTGATGAGCCAATGCGGATCATTTTCAAAAAAAAACAGTGTTCCATCCATTCTTAGCGTTAAAAAATAAAATGAAACGTATGAAAAAGTATTTCTTTGTTCCCTCATTCGTGGGGTTCTTATGGTGTCTTGCCGTTTTTACTCATGCGCAGGAAACCAATCAACACGTTTTAACGGTTTCACAGTGGCTTTCGGCAGGTCCGATTTCCGTACAAAAACCGCTCTTTTATCAAAAGAATAACATGATGGGCAAGCCGTTTAGCCCTGTTGACTTGCTCAAATTTCAGCAAAAACCTTTAGCTGAAGTGCGACAAGGGGCTGAATTTTTGGTTTCCGACAGCGAAAAAGTTGATTGGCAGCTTGAATCCGACCCTGCGACCACGCACACCGATGCCGATTTGGCGCTGAAATGGCAAGCCTTTTACGTTCAGGTTAATCGCTATGTTCCGGTGAAGTTCGAAGTGACGACTCCGCAAGATTTTGAGCTCTTTGTGAATGGAGATATGAAATTATCAAATTATCAGGCAGATGGCAAAGAAAATCACCGGAGTGATTCGATTCCACTGGAACCGGGTAAATACTTGGTGGTTATTAAAAGTCTATATCAAAAAGCAGCTAAAGCCCCATGGAGTGTGAAGATGCAATTGTCCTACAATCAACGATTCACCGATCAAGCAGTGGTGCTTTCTACCTCTGACGAGCAATGCATTGATCTTTCTCACATTTTACTTGGGAAAAAACTGACCAACACGCAGCTATCCGACGATGGATCGATGGTGTTGTTGAGTTATGAAGAGACCTTTCCGCCACAAGGAAAAACTGTTCGTTGGGTAGAAGTGAAGCGGATTGCCGATCAGGTTCTCCTTTTCAATTCTGTGCACAGCGATATCAGTCAGGTTCAATGGGTTCCTGATTCGCACGCCATTTCTTATGTGACCAACGATGGAGAGCACCAAGCGTTGATGTGGTATAACCTCGATACGCATCAGGAAAAGAAATTGATGAGTCCGCTGGAACGTTTTTCCGATTATCAATGGGATCATTTCGGGAAGTATCTTATTTTTTCCAAAGAAGAGCGCTATCAAAAAGACACGTCAGGCGTATTTATTGTTCGCGGAATGGAAGATCGGTTGCCGACTTATCGTATTCGGACACAACTTTATAAGCTGTCGATGAATGATCTTTCTGTCACTCCTTTAACATATGGCTATTTGACCAATCATTTGGAAGATATTTCGCCCGATGATCAGCGCTTGTTGATTTCGCAAAGTTTTCCCGATTATACGGTTCGTCCCTATACTCAACAAGTCATGATGGAATTAAACCTTCAAACCTTCACGGTGGATACTTTGTGGGTAACCCGTTTTGTCGGTTCAGCTCTCTATTCTCCCGATGGCAAGCAATTGTTGGTAACCGGAAGCCCTTCTATGTTTAACGGCGCAGGAAATGTATTAAAAAAAGGAGTGATCCCGAATGATTTTGATACGCAGGCTTATTTGTTTACCATTGCCGATCATACCGTGACACCATTGACCCGTCAGTTTAATCCTTCTATTTTGCAATCGTATTGGAATGCCGTTGATCAGCAAATTTATTTTCTCACGGCTGACGGTTCTTATCAAGATATTTGGAAATTGAATCCTGTCAATCATCAATTTCAAAAGTTGAACAACCATGTGGATGTCATCACCCAAATGAGTTTTGCAGCCAAAAGTCCTTTGTTGAGTTATTCGGGAACCAGTATTTCATCGCCTGCTACCGGGTGGCTGTATGATTTGAATCACAACACCGAAACGCTCCTTTCCAATCCTGAAAAAACCTTTTTTGAACATGTTCAATTTGGTAAAATTGAAAATTGGAATTTTGTCAATAAACAAGGGTACACCATTGAAGGATGGGTTTATTATCCGCCTCATTTTGACCCAACCCGAAAATATCCGGTGATTGTTTATTATTACGGAGGCACTGAGCCCACGGTTCGTGACTGTGGCAGCCGTTATCCTTTGAATCTTTTTGCCGCCATGGGTTACATCGTTTATACTTTAAATCCTAGTGGCTCTATTGGTTACGGTCAGGCTTTTTCCGCATTGCATGTCAACGGATGGGGAAAAGAAAATGCGCAGGACATCATTGAAGGAACTAAAAAATTTCTGGAGACCCATTCGAATGCCGATGCTCAAAATGTGGGCTGCATCGGTGCTTCGTATGGCGGGTACATGACGCTTTGGTTACAGACACAAACCAATCTTTTCAAAACGGCTGTCGATCATGCCGGCATTAGTTTTATCGGCTCTTATTGGGGACAAGGTTTTTGGGGTTATTCTTACAGCGCAGTGGCATCGGCCAATAGTTTCCCCTGGAACAATAAAAACCTCTATGTTGATCAAAGTCCGTTGTTTAATGCCGACAAAGTGCACTCATCCATTCTTCTTTTGCAGGGAACGGCCGATACCAATGTGCCAACGGGCGAAAGTATTCAATTTTACACCGCCATGAAGATTTTAGGTAAGAATGCCGATTTGGTGGAAGTCAAAGGACAAGATCACCATATTCTCGATTACAAAGATCGTATTTTATGGCAAAAGACTATTTTTGCCTGGTTTGCCAAGTATTTGAAAAATGAACCCGAGTGGTGGAATGCTCTTTATCCTCACAAAGATCTGTAAAACATTGCTTTATAAATTATAATTCCAACAAGTCACCTCCTTTTTCATTAAACACGTATGAAATGGGAGGTGACTGTTTGTTTCAATGAGGCGCTATGGAAGGATGAACCTCCTACGATTGCATGGCAAGAAAAAGAGAAAGGGCCATCGTTATTCACGTTTGGCTTCAGACCTTGCGAGGCTCTATCAGTCAAGAGGTGAAGTTTATTTTGTCTCTTTGTCGCGCACAAATTTTATTAATTTGAGATTCATCTTCAACCGTTTATCGGCACGAAAACAGATTTTGCGGGCTTCGACTTGTGTTGCTGTGCACTCTTCGGGTTGATCAAATCCTTTACTGCTTACGGATAAAGAGAAAATGCCCAATCCATCGATTTTCACGGCATATCCTTGCGCTAAATAGTGCTCAATGAGCGATGACACACCAACCATGGTGGCATACACATCACTGATCGTGAGCGTTGATTGATCAGCCAGATCTTCCGCAATGTGATGCAAATCGACGATGCCGGAACGTACCGGAACGGCATAATATTTAGGACTTTCCCGATTTCCGATGTTATCCGGTTTGGTTTTGACACGGTATTTAATAGCCATCTTTCTAATGATTTGAAAAATTTGTCTTGAATAGTTTCTACAAATGTACTGACTTTTTTCCGATATGACATAAGTCATCATTAAATAAGACTTAAGTTATAATTTATTTAGATATAAGTCATAAATAAATAAGACTTAAGTCATATTTTAATAAGACTTATATCTTAATAGGAAAAAGTATTGAAGTTTTTGGTTGTTCTTCATCATGTTTTCAGCGCTGCATCTTGAGAAAATCCACCCAAGAACTGAATAGGTACTCTACATATAACCTCTCCGGATCAACTAAGATATGAGTATAAAATGGGTAATGCTTAAGATGGATAATCAATATCGTCGGAATAACGGTAGAGAATGCAAAAAAGAGTTGGAATCGAAATAGTTAGTTGTTTATCTGATCAATAGAACATGCAGGTTGTAGTTTAATAAAGATAGATTTCCATTACAATAAGAACTTTATGAAAAATGGATTAACTTTAGATCATGATTAAGGAATCATTCTGTGTTAAATTTAAGAGGCAGATCTTGTCGATAAAGCGAAAAAAATCAAAATTCTGAGATATGGATTTTGATTTTTGAATACAGACTTATAACCCAATATTTTTTAATATAAAGAAATTCAGTTTTTTATGAATAACATGGATAAACATATTGATTCAACATGATAATCTATGTTCTTAAACATGTTTTCAAAATAAGTATTTAACAATTCCGGTGGCTCTTTTATAATAACCATGAAACAAAAAAGTGCAAAGCAGATGAAAAATGAGGAAGAATCCCTGTTTCAATCCATTCGTAAAGGAGATATAAAGGCGTTTGAACATTTTTATACGATTTATCAGCCCCGTTTGTTTGCTTACGGGATGGGAATTCTGAAAGACGAAGAGAATGTAAGGGATCTTGTGCAAGAAACATTTATTACATTTTGGGAGAACAGAACACACATTGTCACGGATTATTCGGTGACGGCGTATCTATTCAAAATCTTTCAAAGTAAATGTATTAAGCAGATTCGATTAACTGCCATACGCACCAATTTTTCCAATTTATCTGAATTAAAATTACAAGAAATCGAACTTTCTTACTATGACCCTGATGAAAATATACTGGGATCCATTTTTATGCACGACGTTGAAACGTTGTATGCCAATGCAATAAAAAAGTTACCGGAACAATGCCGTGAGATTTTTGTCATGAGCCGACAATCGCATTTGAAAAATGCTGAAATAGCTTCCAAATTGGGTTTGTCTGTCAGAACAGTTGAGAATCACATTTATAAAGCCATTCGTATCATTCGTGAAGAGATGAAAGATTATGCACTTCCTTTGGCTTTAGTGATGATTTTGTTGAAATGTATTTGTTAAAAAAAGAAACATTATGATATCAGATATTGACAATATATTGATAATTAAATTTCTACGTCAAGAGTTGACTGTGGAGGAAAGTCAGCAGATCATTGAGTGGTTACAATCAAACGATGAAAATAAACGCTTTTTGTTTGGTCTGAAAGAAACATACATGTTGAGTCAATGGCCTGAATTTAAGAATAAAGCAGCCGTCGATACAGGTTGGGACGAATTGAAATATCGTTTACAGTTAGAGGCTATTCCCCAAAAATCTAAATGGCATATCATTCGTACCGTGTTATCTTATGCTGCCATTGTAATCGTATTATTCTTTTTGGGCTTTTTCCTTCGTGATTTGATTTCACATCATCCTGTTCAATATGCTACTGTAGAAACTTCTGATGGACAACAATCAACGGTAATTTTGAGTGACGGTACGAAGGTGAGACTCAACGAAAATTCCAAATTGACCTATTCAACAGATTTTAATCGTTCTTCACGAACTGTTTTTTTACACGGAGAAGCCTATTTTGAAGTAAAACATCAAAATAAACTTCCTTTTTTGGTTCATACAGGAAGCTATATCGTCAAAGACTTGGGAACAACATTTGATGTTGATGCCTATTCTGACGAGATATATACTTACACCAGTGTGAAAGAGGGGAAAGTTGCTATTTTGCAACGATATGATCAAAATAAAACCATTGCTGAATTAACACCGGGAACTCAATTAGGTTTAAACCGACGTACCGGAGAATATTTTGTCAAAACCATCGACAAAAATTGCATTGCTGATTGGACAAGAGGTCAGGTTGTGATAAAACGGTTATCGTTGTCTGAAATGGTTGAAAAGATACGACATAAGTATGATGTAGATTTTGTGATTCAGCAACCGACATTGGATACACTAAAATATAACATTATTATTGATAATGAATCGTTAGAAGAGATATTGAATGATATTCATTTTATTACTCCACAAGTTCATTATCAATATAATAGAAAAAATAAATTAGTCATATTTAATTAATAATGTGTTTTCTTTCCCGCCATGGATGATCATGTTGCCCTTGTTTCTTTTTTTGATTGATGGGACAAAACATAATGATTGTTATTTAGTTATTTGATGGCTGTTACTCATAATATCAAACCTGAAAACAAAAATGAAATATTCATAGAGCTCTCGATTTTTTTTGTATAGTATTAATCTTAAATTAAATGAATTATGGAATGTAATCAACTCAAAAGAAGAACCAAACCCGTTCAGAAAATGACTTTTCATTTTTTTGAACGCATGTTTAGCGTGGTGATGTTGTTTTGTTTTGTGTCGTTGGTGAATATTCAACATGCCATGGCCCAAGACAAAAAGGTCACTTTACATGTAGTCAATGCTCCTATTACCAATGTTTTAAATGATTTGAGTAAACAATCGGGGTATAAGTTTTTTTACAGTGACAATGTGATCAATCTCAATCAAAAGGTAACGATACGATTGGCAGACCGTCCATTGAACGAAGTACTTGCTCAAATTTTTAATGGACAAGATGTAGGATTTGAATTAAAAAACAATCAGATCTTGTTGTACAAAAAAGGAGCTGTCGTACAAACAGAAAAAAGTTCAGGACATCAAGTGAAAATTGAAGGAAAAGTTGTGGATGATCAAGGACAACCATTGATTGGAGCCAGTGTAGTAGTAAAAGGAACTACCAAGGGTACCATTACCGATGTGGATGGAAAATATTCATTAATAGTGCCCACCCATTCAATGATTCAATTTTCATACATTGGATACGAAAGTAAAGATGTGCCTGTTTCAACTACGGGCGTAATGAATGTTGTTTTGAATCAAAGCAGCAGGTCATTAAATGAAGTTGTGGTCACCGCTTTAGGCATTAAAAGAGATAAAAAAGCGTTAGGTTATGCTGTACAAGAGGTGAAAGGATCTGATTTGTTACAAGCTCATGAGAGTAATTTTACCAATGATTTATCGGGGAAAGTAGCTGGTTTACAAGTTGTTCGTTCTTCAAATGGCCCTGCCGGTTCGTCTAAGATTTTATTGCGTGGTAATAATTCATTGACCGGAGATAATCAACCGTTGATTGTTGTGGATGGTATTCCAATGAATAATTTTACGGGAGCCTCTAATACTGATTTTTGGAATCCCTCTATTGACATGGGGAATGGCTTATCGGATATTAATCCAGATGACATTGCCAACATCTCCATTCTTAAAGGCCCCTCGGCAGCTGCACTTTATGGATCACGTGCAGGCAATGGCGTTATTTTGATTACAACGAAATCAGGACAACATACGCCCGGTCTTGGTATCCGAATATCTTCATCTACTCAATTTCAAAGTTTATTTATGACTCCTGAGCTTCAAAACACGTTTGGGCAAGGGACTTACGGAGCTTATAATTCATTGAATACTACCAGTTGGGGACCTGCTGCAACCGGACAAACCATTACAAGCTGGAATGGACAATCAGTGCCAATGCACATTTACAATAATATTAATAATTTCTTTCAAACAGGGATTACAACTACTGAGAATGTAGCATTTGAACAACAGTTGAAAGGAACATCTCTTTACACCTCCTTTACAAGATCAGACGATGGGAGTTTGGTTCCAGGAACTTCTTTGGCACGGACGGATTTGATGGTTCATGCTATTAGTAAGTTTGGAAAAGATGACAGATGGACATTGGAAACGAAGGTTCAATACATCAATGCAGCAGCCAAGAATCGTCCTATTAACGGACAAAATGCATCTAATTATTTTGCTACTTTATTTACTTTGCCTCGATCCTTGGATATTCGTCAGTTTAATCCGCCCACCGATCAATATGGGAAAATGATTTGGTTTAATACCAATGGCTATAATCCTTATTGGTTAATTCATTACAACTTAAATGCTGATACTCGCGATCGTTTTTTAATGTTTGCTTCGTTGAAATATGATTTTACAAACTGGCTAAATTTAGAAGTAAAAGCAGGGAGTGATTTGTATTCGACTCGCTACATGAACGAAACCTATGCAGGTAGTCCGTTAGCAAATAATGGCTCGTATGGTACAAGTAAGGACCAATATTTTGAAAATGATTACAGTACTTTGTTAACAGCGCGTAAAGATAATGTTGTTAGTAAGTTAGGTGGCATGATTAATGTGGGAGGAAACTTGATGTACACTCAGTCAAGTTCTATTGGCGGAAGTGCCGGAGCCTTGGTTGTTCCTAATTTATTCACACTCAATAATGCCGTTGGTAATCCCAGCATCAATCAGTCATTCAGTGAGAAGAAAATCAATTCGGTTTATGGATCAATTCAACTGAATTGGGATGGATATTTGTTCTTAGATGGAACCATGCGGAATGACTGGACTTCAACGCTTAGTCCTCAAAATCGTTCTTATTTTTATCCATCTGTCAATTTCTCATGGGTTATCAACGATATGCTAAATAAGGCCGGATCGGGCATGCCTTCCTGGTTTGATTTTGCTAAAGTAAGAGCTTCCTATGCACAAGTAGGGAATGATTTGAGTCCTTATCAATTGTACAATACATATTCAATCGGGAAAGATCCGTTAGGTTCAGTAACTGCAAGCAACAACAGCAATGTGTTGTACAATCCCAATGTTTTGAACGAGCTTATTACTTCGTATGAAGTGGGTACTGAATTGCATTTTCTGCAAAATCGGATAAGTTTGGATGTTTCGTTGTACAAATCAAATGCTACCAGACAATTATTAAACTTACCTATTGACCCGATGAGTGGATATTCTTATATGAAAGTGAATGCCGGAAATATTCAAAATAAAGGGGTTGAATTGCAATTTTCGTCCAGGATTTTAGATTTGCGTAACAGTTTTACGTGGGATGTTTCTTCTAACTTTTCAACCAATCAAAACAAAATTATATCATTAGCGCCTGGAATAACGAAATATCAATTGGGAGGATATGATAATTTGCAAATTATGGCAGCTACTGGTGAAATATACGGAGCTATTTACGGTACAAGATTTGATCGTGTTACCGATCCTCATAGCCAATATTTTGGTCAAATGATACTGAAAAACGGATTGCCTTCTTCGGATGGGAATTCCTATTATTTAGGTTCACAACAGCCGAATGCACTTTGGAGCATTACTACTTCGTGGGGATTCAAAGGGTTTGCTTTAAGTGCAATGTTTGACATGCGTTTTGGTGGTAAAATGTATTCTGCAACAAATTTCAACATGCAAATGGCTGGTACCGCGGCTGTCACTGCGCCAAATGGACAACGTCAAGATTTTATTGTGCCCGGTGTTGTCTCTGACGGTCAAGGTGGTTATACTCCAAACACAACCAAAGTTTCTGTGCAGGATTATTGGACAAAGGGTATTGCCTCAAGTGGCAATTTAGGAATAGATGAAGCAAATGTTTATGACGCAACCAATATTCGGATCAGAAATATTGAACTAAGCTATAATTTCAGTAAGGCTATGCTTCGAAATACACCATTTCAGGCGATAAGGCTTTCTGCTACTTGTAACAATGCATTTATGCTGTACAGTAAAATGCATGGTGTTGATCCTGAAGCAGTGTTTGCAACCTCTACCAATGCTACCGGTTTTGAGAATGCTGCTCAACCGACCTTGAGAACTTATACATTTAATGTATCATTAGGTTTTTAATGAATTAACGATTAAAATTAACGATCATGAAAATAGCTCATTTATTTACTTATGCAGTTGGAGCACTGCTTTTATTGACAGTTGCGTCCTGTTCTGATTTCACAAAAATGAATGTTGATCCATTGGCAGCCAATGTGAATCAGGTGAAAGCAGAATATTTCTTAAACAATGCCATTGTAGGCGCTCAACAAGATCCAAATATTGCCGAACGTGCTTTTGTCCTATATTGGAAAGTTGCCGCTCATCAGCAAGGAGATGAATATGGAACAAACGGCATCACCTGTGATTATAATGTTGATGATTGGTCAAGTCAATATTATTCTTATGTTTCGGGTTGGCTGGACAATGCCACTAATGCTATTACTATTGGGGAACAGCAAATCAAAGACGGAACAGCAGATCAATACACCAATAATGTGGTTCAAATGGCTCGCATTTGGAGAGCTTACTTGATGAGTGAAGCAACTGATTTATTTGGGCCTCTTCCATTAATTGGGGCTTTTCAAGGAGTGACTCCCCAATTTAATAGTGTGAAAGATATTTATTATTATGCTCTTTCAGAACTTGATGATGCCACTGCCAAGATGGATCTGACTGTCACTGCCAAACCTTCTGATGCAGGACTGGACAAAGCTTACGGTTTTAATTATGCAGAATGGGTCAAATATGGGGACTCGATGCGATTACGTTTAGCAATGAGATTATCACAAGTTGATCCTGCCAAGGCGCAAGCTGAGTTTGAAGCTGCTGCTAAATTGCCTCTGATCACTCAAGCTTCTGACATTTTTCAGGTAGTAGAAGATAACGGATGGGATCCATTAACCGGAGTAATGACACGGCAATGGGATATTCAGTCTCTATCAGAAACTCAATTTAATATCTATTTCGGATTGGGAGGAATACCTACAGCAACTATGGTAGATGCAGCCGCAGCTTCTCATGTGAAACCGGCTAATTGGATGGGAATTAAATACGATAAACATTTACCGATGTACGTTAATGATCCATCGAAAGGCTTTAGTTTTGATGGACTCCCGTATGCATTAGATCCCAGAGCGCTAAAAACATTTTACATTCCGGGTGATTTTTCGAGCCCTACTTTCTGTAATTATCCAACTTGGGGAAATTATGCAGAAGATACGATTGGCATTCTTTATCCGATTGCAGGGGTGAATAGTTCTAATATCAATGTTGATCGAGCATTTACTTGGAATGGTACTACCAGCGGCGAATGGGGCACATTAAATCAGTACAATAACGGGAATTTTTATTCTTATCCTGGAACTTGTCCTGGTTTAGCCATGCAATATCGCAACGGAACAAGTCATCGAGTGTTTTTCCAAGCTGCTGAAACCTATTTTTTATTAGCTGAGGGAGCTTTGAGAGGTTGGAATACGAATGGCATAGATGCAAAAACTGCATACGAAAAAGGGGTACAGGCTAGTTTTGATTATTTTGGTTTAGGAAGTGCAGCAACATATTTAGCTTCCAATGATTACAATCGTGATGGTACATGTGTCAACTGGGATAACACAACTGAACCACCTGCCTCTGTACAAATGCAATGTTTAAATGGATATACCAATCAGGTTGAATCTTTCACATTTACTTATCCAACGAATAATTTATATATGAATGGAACGGTTCATAATGATCATTTGACGAAGATTATTACCCAGAAATATATTTCAGAAATGCCATGGTTACCCTTGGAGGCTTGGAATGATCAACGTCGTTTAGGATTACCTTTCTTTGAAAATCCTGCTGTGCAAGCACCTATTATTACCTTGCCTAATTTAACGCAATCAAATTACATGATTTCAAGTATTAAAAATTTCCCGCAGCGAATTAAATATCCATCAGAGTTAGCCAACAGTAATCCAAAAGGATACCAGCAAGCTGTTCAATTACTCGGAGGTCCGGATGCTGTGTCAACACCTTTATGGTGGGCAAAACAACAATAAGGTAGTACAACGTTATCAATATGTGGTTTATTTGAACGTGAAAGCCATCTTTTAAGATGGCTTTCATTGATAATGAACTCATGAAGTATTGTTTTATTCATCCCTTTAGGGATTTAATATGTTGTCTATCATTGATTCGTATTTATTGACTTTCAATATAGAATAATGCATTTTTTTTCTTCTTTCAGAGCAAGAATAATAATCGGATTGTTCAGTATGCTATTGAATTGGTGTAGTTTTCCCCTCTATGCTCAAGCCCAATTTATTTCCGATCGCTATCCCATTATTCCTTATCCGCATCATTTGATTCCGGCAGAAGGTGATTTTACCATTAATTCGAAAACCTCAATTAAAATAGAAGATCAAACTTTCAATCAGGATGCGAATTTTCTGATTCAATCCGTGCGAAAGGTAAGTGGTATTTCTTTGCGCAAAGCTAAAATGGCAAAAACGAATTGCATTATCTTACAGAAAAATGATACCATTCAAAATAAAGAAGGCTATCATTTATTCATCACCTCTTCTAAAATAATTCTTTCAGCGAGAACACCTGCCGGGTTATTTTGGGGAATTGAAACGATCATGCAGTTATTGCCTCCGGCTGATCCTGCTTCAGCTAAAATGGATGAATTAAAAATTCCGGTTGTCGAAATAGAAGATTATCCTTCTTTCGGCTGGCGTGGCATGCATCTGGATGTGGTACGACATTTTTTTTCAGAAGCATATTTGAAGCAGTTTATTGATCGAATGGCTATGTATAAACTGAACAGGCTGCATCTTCACCTGACGGATGACGAGGGTTGGCGTATTCAGATCAAAAAATATCCTGAATTGACCAAATTAGGAGCTTGGCGTACTTTTGACGTTCATGATTCTGCTTGCATAAAATTGTCCAAAGAAAACCCTGATTTTAGAATTGATTCCAGCCATATCATTCATCGTGACGGGAAAACATTATATGGTGGATATTATACTCAAGCACAAATGAAGGATATTATCCGATATGCTGCAGCCAGACATATAGAAATCATTCCTGAATTGGATATGCCCGGTCATATGATGGCAGCCATCAAAATCTTTCCATATCTGAGTTGTACCGGAAAAGCGGGTCATGGACAAATTTTTTCGGAACCTCTATGTCCATGTAAGGAAAGCACTTTTCAATTTGCAGAAAATGTATATAAAGAAATTTTTGCTCTTTTCCCTTCAAAATACGTACATATTGGTGGTGATGAAGTAGATAAGTCTACATGGGCAAAGAGTCCTGCATGTAAAACATTCATGCAAAAGGAAGGATTGAATAACGTAAATCAACTACAGAGTTATTTTATTAAGCGGATGGAAGTGTTTTTTCATGCGCATGGTAAGCAACTTATTGGATGGGATGATATCTTGGAAGGCGGCATAGATTCGAGTGCCATTATTATGTATTGGCGTAGCTGGCTACCGAAAGCTCCTGTGGAAGCAGTTAATAATGGAAACAAAGTCATCATGGCGCCTGGGAATCCATTGTATTTCGATGCATTCCCTGATAAAAATTCGTTGTATAATGTATATCATTTTTATCCCTATCCTGATAGTCTGAATGAACAAACAAGGCGGAAAATCATAGGAATTCAAGCCTGTGTTTGGACAGAACGGATTCCTTCGGAAAAACGAGCCGATTACATGACTATGCCCCGAATGACAGCTATGGCAGAAGTTGCATGGACAGATAAGCTAATGGATTATGCTTCTTATTTGGAACGGTTAAAAAGCCATTATCATCGGTGGGATTTAATGCATATTCATTATCGGTTACCCGATTTGTCGGGATTTGCAGATCACAATGTGTTTATTGACAGTATGCAATTAAAGGTTCAAAAGCCGTTGGCAGCTTTGAATATTCGATACATCATGGGCGATTCGATTCCAACTGTTCAGTCGCGCTTGTTCCACGAACAGTTAACCATTGATCAATCAGAAGTTATTCGTTTGGCGGCTTTTTCGCCTCAAGGTAACCGTGGCGATATCTATACGATACATTTTACAAAGGGAAACTATTTGCCTTCTGTTAGAGGAGACAGAACCTTTAGCAATGGGTTGCAATGTTTTTATTACATTGGAAGATTTGACAGTACAAGCAATATGATACGTCTCTCGCCTGAGCATACTTATTTGGTTCATTCCATTCAAGTACCAAATGACATCAAAGCGCCGGCTTTTGGCTTGCAATTTCGGGGCTACCTTGATGTCCCTGCAACTGATATTTATCGCTTTGATCTGACTTCAGACGATGGGAGTGTATTGAAGATTGATGGGGAAACGGTGGTTAACAACGACGGATTGCACAGTGCTACAGAGAGAAGTGGAGAAATTGCTTTGCAAAAAGGAGAACATTTTTTCTCCCTTGATTTTATACAAGGGGGAGGAGATTATACCCTGCAATTGAAATATGGAAGACAAGGAGGTCTTTTACAAGACATTCCTGCAAGTGTATTGAAATATTAAATGTCATGCTTGCCATTTTTTTAATGCTTATTCATGATTTGAATCTATTTTTGAAAATATGAAACCCACAAGACAATCAATTGACGCTCGAGAGAATGAAAATTAAGTGCAAACAGTCAGATTGCTATTATTTAGAAGTTTTGAATTCTTGTGATGGCATAAGCCGGAATATAAAACAAAACGACAATGGAAGAATCTGAAGTAACATTTAAGCAAGTCGTATCACGTGGATGCGGACTTGATGTACACAAAAGGGTAGTAGTGGCTACCATCGACGGGGAAGGGATAAAAAAGCAGACGCGGAAATTTCCCACCCTCGCGAATTCATTGAAAGAATTGAGAGATTGGTTATTGGGACACAAGGTTACCCAAGAGGGTGATTCGAACATATGTATGAAATTTTTATAACTCTTAGCTGTTCTTAAATTCCAAAAGCCAATTGTCGCATTTGCCTTTTGACAAGTGCTCCCTTTTCTTTTGTGTTTATCGAATTAAATGGCATGATTTACAACAAAAATGAGGTAATTTGTCTCTTTATTAACAGATTATTTACGCATGAAAAATAAAATTCTAAGCTTTATCCTGTTTTTGATGCTCTATAGCATCCATTGTTTATCAAATAATTTCGAAAGTTCCACAGTTCAAAATTTACAATGTGAGCATTTAATCGCTCCATTAGGAATTGATGCTCAGTTTCCTCGATTGTCTTGGCAATTAGTCGATCATCGTCGCAATTCATACCAAAAAGCGTATCGTATTTTGGTAAGTACTGATTCATTAGAAGTAGCTAAAGGAAAAGGATTATTTTGCTGGGATACAGGAAAGAAACAGTCAGATCGCACGTTGTATCATTATGCAGGCAACCCGCTTAAGCCATTTACTCGATATTATTGGAAAGTGCAAGTATGGAATAACCGAGGACATTTGCTCAATTCGAGCGTAGCAGCTTTTGAAACAGGATTCATGCAAACCGGCAGATGGTATGGATGCTGGATATCAGACAATCATGATAAAAATTTTGAACCTGCTCCTTATTTTAGAAAATCATTTGTGGTTGATAAGAAAATACGATCTGCTCGTGCATATATTGCTGTGGCTGGTTTATATGATCTTTATATCAATGGGAAAAGAATCGGAAGTCATCGTTTGGATCCGATGTTTACTCGTTATGATCGACGACTCTTATACATTACTTATGATGTGACCTCTCAACTACATGTTGGAAAAAATGTAGTTGGTGTAGTATTGGGGAATGGATGGTATAATTTTCAACCTAATACGGTTTGGCATTTTGATGAGGCAGTATGGCGATCTCGTCCAGCCTTTTGTATGGATTTGAGAATGGTATTGGACGATGGAACGGTTCAAGTTGTAGCTACGGATAATGAATGGAAAACATCAACCGGTCCACTTCTTTATAATAGCATTTATACGGGCGTTCAATATGATGCTCGATTAGCTAAACCCAGATGGAACAGTACATATTTTAATGATTCAACATGGGAGAAAGCAACATTAAGAACAGCCCCTGCTCCGTCATCACATATTGTTGCTCAGAGTTTATATCCCATTCGAAATATAGAAAAGATACCTTTTAGGAGTATAACCTGTTTGAATGATACTACGTATGTATTTGATTTAGGAAGAAATATAGCAGGGAGATGTCAATTAAGTGTATGTGGAGAAGCAGGCACAACGTTTAAACTAAAGTATGGGGAAAAGTTATATAAAAATGGTCATGTGGATCAAAGTAATGTTGATATATACAATTATCCAACTATACCTGAACATTCCTTTCAAACTGATATTTTCACATTAAATGGACAAGGAGAAGAGACTTTTACGCCTCATTTTACTTATCACGGATTTCAATATGTAGAGATTACTGCTAATAAGCCGATCAAGTTAACAACAAAAAATATGGTTGCTTATTTTATGCACAGTGATGTTCCATCTATTGGTCAAATGAATTCTTCGGATTCGATACTGAATAAAATTCAGAAGGCTACAAATGCATCATATTTATCCAATTTATTTGGATATCCTACTGATTGCCCTACACGAGAAAAAAACGGTTGGACGGGTGATGCACAAATTGCTATTGAAACTGGACTCTTCAATTTTGATGGCATCACAATTTATGAGAAATGGTTAGCTGATCATCGCGACGAACAACAGCCCAACGGTATTTTGCCTGCTATTATTCCTACCGACGGATGGGGTTATGGAGGGAATGGTCCTGATTGGACAAGTAGTATCGCTATTATCCCATGGAATATTTATCTCTTCTATGGTGATGATAATTTATTACGTTCTTGCTATGATAATATAAAAAAATATGTTGATTATATTACTTCGATAAGTCATTCATATTTAACTAATTGGGGATTAGGAGATTGGGCTCCTTTTAAATCAAAAGCTCCAGTAGAATTGACTTCATCCATTTATTATTTTGAAGATGCAACTATATTAGCCCATGCTGCACATCTGTTCGGTAATCAAGATGACTTTGTGAAGTATTCAACTTTAGCAAATAAAATTAAAAACGCAATTAATACCAAATATTTGAATGCTACCACAGGTATCTATGGAGGGGGAACGCAAACTGAATTAAGCGCCCCTCTGTTTTGGAAAATTGTTCCAGATTCTTTAATTCAAAAAGTCGCAGTCAACTTAGCAAAAAAAGTTGCAGAAGATCATTTCCATTTAGATGTTGGTTTGTTAGGGTCTAAAACTCTTTTAAATGCTTTAAGTGAGAATGGATATGACAATATTGCTTTTAAAGTCGCAACACAAGTAACCTATCCTTCATGGGGATGGTGGATTAAAAATGGAGCAACAACACTTTATGAAAATTGGAATATGGATTCACCAGGTACTTCCTTTAACCATATCATGTTTGGAGAAATTGGAGCATGGATGTATAAAACGCTGGGTGGATTAAATCCAGATCCAAATAACCCTGGATTTAAAAATATAATTTTAAAACCCACTTTTCCAGATAGCTTACGAAATTTTGAATGTTCACATCGATCTCCTTATGGTAATATTGTTTCATCTTGGTATAGAAAAAATAATTTCATTTATTTTACAATAAAAATTCCAGCAAATTCAAAAGCGACATTTTATATTCCTTCTAATTATATTAAAGTTTCAAAATTAAATAAAAAACAAAAGATTAAAGAAGTATCAATGACTGAATTAACTTCCGGTGTTTATGAGTTTACATTAAAAAAAACAGATAAAAATTCTTTGTACAAATAGATTAATTTTGAAACAATTCCCAATGTATGGAATAAATTTGAGTAACATAAAAAATTATATTCAAGTATGAAAAAACTTTTCCTAGTGTTTTTGTTTGTGGGTCTTCTGTTCAATGTATTTTCAGTAAAGGCAAAACAAGTGTCTTATAACAGAAATATTCCCATAGCCATCATGGCATATTATACCGGTGATGGTACAACGATTAATAATTACCGTATTGATCAGTTGACGCATCTCATTTTTAGTTTTTTGCATGTTCAGGGCACTTCGTTGCATGTTGATTCTCCCAAAGACAGCATAACGTTACGACAATTAGTAGCGTTGAAGAATCAATATCCTCATTTGAAAGTAATGGTTTCCATGGGAGGATGGGGCGGTTGTGAACCATGTTCAGCAGCCTTTTCTACGGTCAAAGGACGACAACAATTTGCACGATCCACGAAAATGATTCTTGACGAATATGGGCTGGACGGCATTGATTTGGATTGGGAATATCCTGCCATTCAAGGCTACCCCGGTCATTTGTTTACTCCTCAGGATAAAGCGAATTTCACTGATTTAATAAAGCGACTTCGCCATGCATTGGGGAAGAAAAAAATCATTAGTTTTGCTGCCGGAGGTTTTGATGAGTATCTGCGTCATTCCATTGATTGGCATAAAGTGGTTCCGATGGTCAACTATGTCAATTTGATGTCCTATGATCTGGTGAATGGCTACAGCAAAGTGACCGGATTGCATACACCGCTTTATTCATCAGCTAATCAACCTGAATCGGTCGATCACGCCGTTCGCTACTTTGATTCCATCCGCTTAGATATGCACAAAGTGGTTATTGGCGCTGCTTTTTATGCCCGCGTATGGACAGCTGTTCCAGATACGAATCATGGCTTGTTTCAATCGGGAAAATTTACGGCCATGGTCAATTACAATGATTTTGATTCCTATTTCAATCCTTCAAAAGGGTTTAAATTTTATTGGGATAATGCGTCACAAGCTCCTTATTGTTACAGTGCAGAAGAGCATGCTTTTGGTACTTTTGATGATGTGCGATCGGTACAACTTAAAACAGAATATGTTAAACAACACCATTTGGGTGGCATTATGTTTTGGGAACTTACCTGTGACAAACCGAGAGACGGATTGTTGAATGCCATCTATCAGGCAGCTTTTCAGAAATAACTTTCGATAGAGAATGGTTAATACACAAATAATTGAATTACAATGAAAAAGACATTAATTTTCGCAGTAGTTTTATTGGCATGGTTTGGCGGCGGTATGATTGCCGCACAAGGTCTGAGTCAGTATGTTGATCCTTTTATCGGGACGGGCGGTCATGGGCACACTTTTCCCGGCCCATGCTTACCTCATGGTATGGTACAAATCAGTCCCGATACGGGCGAAGACGGCTGGGACTGGTGCTCGGGCTATCACGACAGTGATAGCTCGTTGATGGGCTTTTCACTCACTCATTTGAGCGGAACAGGAGCTGCTGATCTGGGCGATATTCTGTTTATGGCTTATACCGGAGCCTGGAAGACCGAACCGGGCAGCAAAGAACATCCTGAAGAAGGGTATCGCTCTATCTTCTCTCACAAGGATGAACACGCCGGCGTGGGCTATTACTCCGTTTTACTGAAAAGCTATGACATCAAAGCCGAATTGACTGCCACCAAGCGCTGCGGCATGCAACGTTATACTTACCCCAAAACAGGGAATCGTGACATGATTATTGATCTTGACCGTGGAATTCAAAATCATACTGTTTCTTCATCGATTCATTTTGTGGGGAACGATGCCATTGAAGGGTATCGCCAATCCAACGGATGGGCAAACAACCGCTATGTTTACTTTTATGCAAAGTTTAGTCAGCCTTTTGTCAAACAAGCCATTGTAGAAAACGGGAAGATAGTGGAAGACGCAACAGAATCCACAGGCAAGGTAGTGAAAGCGTTGATTCGATTTGCTTCAACCACCGATCAACCTGTTTTGGTCAAAGTAGCTATTTCAGCTGTGAGCACAGCCAATGCCAAAGCCAATCTGGATGCAGAGCTTCCGGGCTGGGATTTCGATGCTGTCAGACAAGCCGCAGTCAAAACATGGGACAAGGCCTTATCGACCATTACCGTGACCGGAGGAAGCAAAGAAAAACTGCGTACCTTCTATACCGCACTCTATCATTCGTTGTTAGCACCATACCTTTACAGTGATGTCAACGGACAATATGTCGGAATGGATCACAAGGTACATGTAGCCAAAGGATTTAATTATTACACCGTCTTTTCCCTCTGGGATACTTTCCGGGCTGCCCATCCGCTCTATGCACTGATAGAACCAAAAACCAACAATGACTTTGTCAAATCAATGTTAGCCATGTACAAGGAAGGCGGAAGATTGCCCGTATGGGAATTGGATTCCAATGAAACATGGTGCATGATCGGGAATCACAGCATCCCGGTAATTGCCGATGCCTGCCTGCACGGTCATCCCGATTTTAGCGTAGAAGAAGCCTATCAGGCCATGAAAGCCACCGTGGATGATACAATTCGGGGATTGAAAGCGTATCAGAAGTATGGCTATGTTCCCGACAATGTAGAAAGCAATTCTGTTTCCATCACGGTGGAATATGCTTACGACGATTGGTGTGTGGCACAAGTGGCTAAGAAATTGGGCAAGATGGATGATTACAAACGATTTATGCAACGGGCAGAGAACTTCAAGAACCTTTTTAACCCGGCCACCAACTTTTTACAAGGGAAAAATACACAAGGTGAATGGAGAAAGAACTTCAATCCGATTGATGTATCGCGGTTGGGGAGTGACGACTTCACGGAAGGAAACTCGTGGCAATACACCTTTTTCGCACCACAGGATGTGGATGGATTAATCCGTTTGATTGGCGGACGCAAAGCCTTTGCCCATAAATTGGATTCGTTGTTCGATCAACCCTCGGTCAATAATAATCCCGACGAACCCGATGTAAGCGGCATGATCGGGCAATACTCGCAAGGCAATGAACCGAGTCACGAGATTGCTTATTTGTACAACTACGTGGGAGAACCTTACAAGACAGCCCAACGAGTAAGACTCATTGCAGATTCTCTGTACAATGATACACGGGAAGGATTGTGTGGTAACGACGATTGCGGACAGATGTCGGCGTGGTATGTATTCAGTGCCATGGGCTTTTATCCCGTCAATCCGGCAAGTGGAGAATATGTGATCGGAAGTCCGCTGTTTCCGAAGGTTACCTTGCAGACGGGAAGCACAAAACCTTTTACAATAGAAGCAAAGAATGTTTCCACCGCCAACAAATACATTCAGTCGGCAACCATGAACGGAAAGCCGTACCCTTATTCATACATCACTCATCGACAAATTGTTGATGGCAGCACCTTGCTTTTCAACATGGGTGACAAACCTTCGAAGTGGGCAACGCAACCGAAAGATTGTCCGGTATCGAAAATCAATCCATGAAGCCATGGTTTTTCGTTTCGTTGTTTTGTTTTGTTCAAAGAGAAATAGATGTATCAAACGTTAGATTTATAGTATGACAACACGACGTGATTTTTTACGAAAGAGCGGGATTGCACTGGCCGGAGTAGCTCTTAGCAAATCAGTGCTTGGTCATCCATCGGTAATGCAGGCGATGGATTATCGCTCGGAGCGGCCACCGC
>Ga0315298_1003979_pt1 | contig 22657 bp, 23 predicted proteins | sample WHS_1_MG_FD_203077 | JGI IMG/M metagenome (GOLD analysis project Ga0315298, IMG submission 203077) | Extremophilic microbial mat communities from Washburn Hot Springs, YNP, Wyoming, USA - WHS_1_MG | ecosystem: Environmental > Aquatic > Thermal springs > Hot (42-90C) | place: USA: Wyoming...
TTGGTTATAATCCTTTCATTGGCCAAGAAATTGTTTGGCGAAATGAAAAAGTAGTTTGGGGTATGAATTATTACGGAAAGATTGTTTCAGAAATTATTCCAGCAAAAGATATTTATCAATTCCTTCAGGAAGCATTAAAAAGAGTTACTAAAGATAATCCATTTAGAGGGCCCAATAATTACAGAAAAGATGATTTTAAATACATTAATAAAACTAAAGGAAATGTCGAAAAATTTGAGGGCCAAGAGATCATCTTTTATAAAAATAAGCTTGTATATAAATTAAACTATCATGGCGGATTGGTAACTTAGAAGCAGGCGGGGCTTCGCCCCGCCTGCTTCTATATAGATACTTAGTATAACTACATAATAGCTGCGGGGCTTGGATTCGAACCAAGATTAATGGCTCCAAAGGCCACTGTCCTACCATTAGACGACCCCGCAAGGTAATGACAGTTTTTAGTTTATTATTTTTTAGTTATTAGTCAATCCGATGGCTTCTATTATCGCTAACTCCAATGGGAGTTGCGGAATTGATGAATATTTTATTTTATTTTGTGCGTCTAAAAAAAGGTTAATAATTCTTTGCAATTCGTTTTCTTGGAAAGCGCGTGTTTGGGATTGAAGTTTTGCCAATTCTTCTTTGGTCAAACCAACAATCAATGGGTTAGACAAAGAAGGATTCTCTATGCCGCTTATTTTCAAAATCAAGGCTTGGCGCAAGTAATTGATTAAAGATTTAGTGAATTCCTGAATATCCATTCCTTTTTCAGCCAATTCGTTTAAAAAACTAATAACTGGACCAACTTTCTTTTGCAAAAGCAAATCGCAAAATTGACTAACAATACTCATCTCCACTAAGCCCAATATCTCTTTCACATCTGCAACTTTGACTGATTGATGGTTATTTAAAACATTATGATAGCTTAAAATCTGATCTAAAATACTTTCAGCGTCGCGAATAGATCCGTCAGCATTTAAGGCAATTAATTCTAAGGCTTCTTTTTCAATTTTTAAATTTTCTTTTGCCGCAATAAACTCCAATTTTTGGACAATTTCTGGCACAGTTAATTTTCTAAAATCAAATCTCTGACAACGCGAAATAATTGTGGGAATCATTTTATGAATTTCAGTGGTGGCTAAAATAAAAATTGCATGGGCTGGTGGCTCTTCTAAGGTTTTTAAAAGCGCGTTGGCTGCTTCTTTGGTTAATTGATGGCTTTCATCAAGAATAAATATTTTATATTTGGCTTTGCTGGGTGTAAATCTTATGCCATCGCGTAACTCTCTTATCTCATCAATGCCGCGATGCGAAGCTGCATCAATTTCAATTAAATCCATTGAGCGATTTTCATTAATTTCTAAACAAGAAGAACATTGATTACAAGGTTCATATTCATTTTTTTGTCGTTTCTCGCAATTCAGCGCTTTGGCTAAAAGACGCGCTACGGTAGTTTTGCCTGAACCGCGTGGTCCAGCAAATAAATAAGCATGCGAAATTGATTGCGAACTAATCGCATTGGTTAATGTCTTTATAATATGCTCCTGACCAACTACTTCAGCAAAAGTTTGCGGCCGGTATTTACGATAAAGAACCAAAGGCATAAATCTTAATTAAAATTTCATTTCTTAAAAACAATAAATTTATAACCAGAAAAGTTCCACATAAATACAACCAAAATAGCTAAAAATGCACCCACATTTGCCCAAACCTCCTTAGCCAAACCAAATTGTGGACCAATAATATTTACAACCAAAGAGGCAATGCCAACATTTAAGAAAAATCCAATGCCAGCAATCACAAAAAATTTTCCAAATTCACTTAGACCAACTTTGGTTTCTTTCTTTTCAAAAGTCCAAAATTTATTCCAAAAATAAGAATTAATTACTGAACAAATAAAAGAAAAGGCTTTAAACAAAGAATAAGCCACGCCACCAAAAACACTAGTTATTAACATTAGAATATTTAAAATACCTAGATCAACAAAAGTATTAGAAGCGCCAACCAAAACAAACTTGGCTAATTGAAAAAGAACTGGAATTCTGCCCACTAAAAGTTTAGCCACATAAATACCTAAAAGACATAAAAGGGGCAAAATAAGTGGCAGATATTTTGACCAAGCGAAAACAAAAGAAGGCAAGACAAAGGTTAATTTTGAGGGATAATTTAAAATAATTAAAGCAATTAAGGCAATGATTTCACCAATCACTAAAGGTGAAATAATGTCCGCTTTTTTTATTTGAGCCATATTTTTCCAAATTAAATAATTATTTTTCATCATATCATAATTCTTTTAAAAAGCAAAGAATTATGATAAAATAAAATAAATATGATTAAAATTTACAACACCTTAAGCAAACAGAAGGAAATTTTTAAACCACTAAAAGACAAAAAAGTTGGTCTTTATTCTTGTGGTCCAACAGTTTATGATTATGACCATTTGGGCCATGCCTGGACCTACACCCAAACTGATCTTTTACGCCGCGTTTTAGAATACAATGGCTACCGAGTTAAACATGTATTAAATATTACTGATGTAGGCCATTTAACTTCTGATGCTGATGTGGGCGAAGACAAAATGGAAAAAAGCGCTCGTGAAAAGAAAAAAACAGTTTGGGAAATTGCTGATTACTTTACAAAAATTTATTTTGCCAATAGACGAAAACTTAATTTGCTTGAACCAGATATTGTTTGCCGCGCTACTGACCATATCAAAGAAATGATTCAATTAATAAAACAGTTATGGAAAAAAGGTTATGCATACAAAATCGATGATGGCATCTATTTTTCAGTGCAAAAATTCAAAAAATATGGCCAACTTTCTGGCAATACTTTAAAAGAATTAAAGGCTGGTGCACGAATTGAAATAAATCCACAAAAAAAACATCCAGCTGATTTTGCTCTTTGGAAATTTACTCCACCAGGCGTAAAAAGACAAATGGAATGGGATTCACCGTGGGGTCGCGGCTTTCCAGGTTGGCATATTGAATGTTCAGCCATGTCAATGAAATATTTAGGCAAAACTTTTGATATCCATACAGGTGGCGAAGACAACATCTTTCCTCATCATGAATCAGAAATTGCTCAATCAGAAGCAGCTACTGGCAAAAAATTTGTGCGATTTTGGTTTCATACTAAATTTTTGAAAATTGAAGGCAAAAAAATGAGCAAGTCATTAAAAAATTTCTTCACAATTGCTGATATTGAAAAAAAGAATTTTTCTCCGTTAGCGCTGCGTTATTTGTTTTTAACTGGCCATTACCGCACGCCTTTTAATTTTACTTGGCAAGGATTACAAGCCGCTCAAAATACTTTAAATAAACTCTATGAATTAGTTAGTGAATTAAGCGCAGTTAAACCAGTTAAAATCTCTTTAAAAAAGATTAAACCATACCAAAAAGAATTTCTGGCTTATCTTAATGATGATTTAAATATCCCACGCGCTGTAGCGTTAATGTGGCAAATGTTAAAATCAAACGAACTTTCATCGCAAGAAAAATATCACTTGCTTTTGAATTTTGACCAAGTTTTTGGCCTGAAATTGGCTGAAATTAAAAAAATTGAAATTCCGCCATCAATCATTAAATTGGCTCAATTAAGAGAAAAATATCGACAAGAAAAAAACTGGCTAAAGGCTGATGCCATTAGAGCAAAAATTGAAAAAATGAATTACCAAATAGAAGACACACCGCAAGGTTTTAAAATTAAAAAAATTATGATAAAGTAATTATGTAAAGATATGGCAAAAGAACTACCAGAAAAAGTACCACCACATTCAATTGAGGCTGAAAAATCCTTGCTGGGTTGTTTAATGTTGGATAAAAATGCGGTAATTAAAGTAATTGATTTTATCAAACCAGCAGATTTTTATCATACCCACCATCAAGAAATTTATCAGGCTTGCCAAGAACTTTTTGAAAGGGGTGAGCCAATTGACCTTTTAAGTGTGGCCAATCGCTTAAAAGAAAAAGATAAATTAAAAGAAATTGGCGGTCATGCATATTTGACTGAATTAATCAACTGTATTCCCACAGCCACCAATGTTCTCCACTATGCCAAAATTGTTCAGAAAAATAAAATTCTTAGAGATTTAATTGAAGTGGGTTCAGAAATTGCATTAATGGGCTACAACGAAACTGATGATGCAGAAATTTTATTGGATCAAGCTGAGAAAAAAGTTTTTAGCATCGCCCATCGTGGCTTAACGCAAAAATTTTTACCAATTAAAGAAGGCTTGACTGAGGCTTTTGAAAGAATTGATCAATTATCAAAACACCAAACTGGCTTAAGAGGTTTGCCAACTGGTTTTACTGCTTTAGATAATATTTTGGCTGGCTTACAAAAGTCTGATTTAATTATTTTAGCTTCCCGACCCTCCATGGGTAAAAGCGCTTTAGCTTTAAACATCGCTAGCCACATTGCTATCAATGAAAAAGTGCCAGTGGGTATTTTTAGTTTAGAAATGTCTAAAGATCAATTAATTGACCGATTAATTGCCGATTATGCGGGTATTGATTTGTGGCGATTAAGAACGGGCCGACTTTCCAATGATGAAGATAATAATGATTTTGCTAAAATCCAACAGGCATTGGGAATTTTAGCTGAAGCGCCTCTTTATATTGATGATGCTGGTATTTGTAATATTTTACAAATGAGAGCAATGGCACGACGACTTCAAGCAGAAAAAGGTTTAGGACTAATTATTGTTGATTATTTACAATTAATGGAACCGAGAAATAGCCAAGCAAGTTTAGTCCAACAAATGACCGAAATTTCCCGATCCTTAAAATCATTGGCGCGCGAGTTAAATATCCCGGTTTTGGCGCTTTCGCAATTATCACGGGCTGTTGAACAACGTTCGCCACAAATCCCCCGTTTGTCTGATTTAAGAGAGACCGGCGCTATTGAACAAGATGCTGATGTGGTTTTGTTTATCTATCGGGAAGACAGATATCGGCCAGATACCACGAGAAAGAATATTGCTGATATTATTATTGCCAAACACCGCAATGGTCCGGTTGGAAAAGTTGAGTTATATTTTGATGAAACGCGCGCTGCTTTTAGAAATTTAGAAAAAAATTATTTTGAAGAATAAATTGTTTTGTGTATTCGCCTACTATTAAAAAATTAATTGATCTATTTGCTAAATTTCCAACAGTCGGACCGCGCACAGCCACGCGTTTTGTTTTTTATTTATTGGGTTTGGATAAAGAACAAATTGAAGAATTAACTTCAACAATTTTAACATTAAAAGAAAAAGTAAAATTATGTTCGTTGTGTTATAAATCTTTTGAAAGTTCGCCAACTGAAGAATCGGTTAATCTTTGTGAAATTTGTCGCAATCCCCAACGTGATCATTCTTTAATTTGCGTAGTGGAAAAAGAAACTGATTTAATTGCCATAGAAAAAACTAAAAAATATAATGGCGTTTATTTTATTCTGGGTGGCAAAGTTTCAACATTAAAAAAAGAAGAATTAAGTAAATTAAGAAGTGAAGAATTAATTAAAAGAGCTAAAGAACCATCGGTTAAAGAAATTATTATTGCGCTTGATGCGACAACTGAAGGTGAAGCAACCAGTTTATATTTGGAGCGACTTTTAAAACCGCTTAATAAAAAAATCACTCGGCTAGGCCGAGGACTACCAGTGGGTGGTGAGTTAGAATATGCAGACGAACAAACACTCTCCTCTGCTTTTGAAAGCAGGAAATGAGAATGAGTAAGGATTAATTACTAATTTCTAATTTCCAATTTCCAATTTCCAATTACCAATTACCAATTACCTAATTAAACATTATCGGAAATTTTGACTATTTCTACTTCAGTAAAGGGTTGGCGATGACCCTTTTTTACCTTATAGCGCTTCTTTGGTTTATATTTGAAAACTATTACTTTTTTTGCTTTGCCTTGTCGCACAATACGAGCAGAGACAGTAGCTCCCTTAAGTAATGGCGTGCCAATGGTTACTTTTTTATTTTTTTCCAAAAGTAAAACTTCATTAAAAGTAACTGTATCACCTACCTCACCGGCAATTTTTTCAATTTTAATTTTTTGTTTTGGGGCAACCAAATATTGTTTGCCACCGGTTTTAATAACTGCTAACATAATTTTGTTTTAATAAATAAATTTAATAACTAAATTTGTTTTTAATTTATTTAATTTATTTTTAATTTATTATTTAATTATCCCACATTTTCTACGATCGTAGAAAATAGAGGATAGGTTGTTTGAATTATTCTAATTTATTATTTTAATTTGTTTTTATTTTCTAATTTATTTTTATTCCTTTTATTCTAGTTTATTCATTTTTGATTAATTTTGGACGTTCTTGATCTTCAGTTTCTTGAAATTGGGTTAATTTTTCCACTCGATCAGTAAATAAATTTAATCTTTTTTCTGAATTTTCATAGGCTGAACTGGCATTTCTTAAATGGTTGCCCAGCTTTCTAAAATCTTCTAATAATTTCTCCGCATCATTTTGAATCCTATTCAATCCTTTTAAAATCTCTTTCGTGGCTCGTGAAACCTGTGTATCTCTAAACCAATGCTCAATAGTTTTTAAGGTTAAATAAATGGTATTGGGTGAAGTTAAAGTAATCTTTTTCTTGCGGGCATACTCAGCTACATCCTCATCTCTTAAATTAAACATTAAATGATGGTAAATGGCTTCAGCAGGAATGTACATCAAAGCATAATCAACTGTGTCTTCGGCTGGTAAGATATATTTTGCCGCAATTTTATCAATATTTAATTTAACATCCTGAACAAACTTTTTCTGAAAATGTTCTTTTTCTTCCTCAGTTCTTGCTTCAATCATTCTTTCAAAATTATCAGAAAAGAATTTAGCGTCAATAGGCAATAATTTGCCGTTGGGTAATTTAAACACAAAATCAACTTGCTCGCCAGAAGAAAATGAATGCTGACGTTCATAAAGTTCTTTGGGGAAATACTCGCTTAAAATATGCTCTAAAGATGCCTCGCCCCATTCACCTCTTAATTTTGGCGTTTTAAAGATCTCTTGAAAAGAAGAAATATTCTTCATTTCTTCCTGCACCTGCGCCACTTTTTCTTTTAATTGAATTGTTTCTTTGGTAAAAGAAGAAATTTGCTGATGCATTAGTTGTGAGGTGCCATCAACGCTGCCGCGAATCTCTTTTAATTGGTTAAGCAACAAATCAGTTAAACGCCTTTCTAAATCGCGAATTGCTATTGATTGATCTTGATCAACTTTTGTTTTTCTAATAAAAAAAACTAACCCCGCTATTGCAAAAATACCAAAAAACAAAACAATCAAAGCTAAAACTAAATTGGTCATAGCCCTATCCTAACATTTTTTAAAAATTAGGTCAATTAGAAAATTTGATTTAAAATTTCTAAGCAAAGAAAAAGTAGACAAATAATTATTAAAACTATCCCCTCTTTTTTAACGATTCGGCGACCAGTTCGGATAAAAAACAAAAAGAAAAGACCACTCATTGCCAAAAAAATTCGGCTAAGAGCAGCGGCGCCAAGTCCCACATCAGTTTTAATCGGCTGAATTAAAGCCACTACACCCAAAACCAAAGTCACTGTAATTACTACTCCGCCCATTAAATCGCCCAAAATCAACCAATCCTGATTTTTTTTGGCTGATTGAAAAACAAAAAAAAGATCGGGCAAATTGTTGCCCAAAGCCACAATAAAAATTCCAATAAAGAAAATTGGCAAATGAAAATGTTCAGCAAAAAACATTGAAGATTTAACTACACCTTGCGCTGCTAACAAAAGTAAGAAAACTGAGCCAATAAAACCAAAAATATTGCTTAAAAAATTTTTTAATTTAAAACCATTGGGAAGATTATCATAAATTTTTTCAAACCTTTCTCTTTTTCTAAAAAGCCAGAAAAGATAAGCAATAAAGAAAAAAATTAACAATAAACCATCATTTCGAGAAATCACGCCATCCCACGCCAAAATTAAAGGCAAAATGGCAGTTAAAGTGGCGAAAAGCGTACTACCCTGAACAGTCCGGCTTTGTGTAGAAAGGCCACCACGAGAAATTAAAGCGGCTAAACCGCCCAATAAACAAATTTCAATAACATTGCCGCCAATCACATCACCAAAAGAAAGTTCGGGAACTTTATTTAAGGCCGAAACAATTCCTACAAAAAAATTGGGAATAGAATTAGAAAAAGCAGCCAATAAAAAAGCAGCTACAAATTCTTTCCAACCTAAAAATTGAGCGACTCGTAAAAGCGACTGCACAACCCATTTAGCAGCCAGGGTTAAAAGAAAAAATGAAATGAGAAGTAAAATTATATTTAAACTAAGCATTATTTTAGAAAATAAAAAATTTCATAAAAAATCCCTAAAAAAAGAATTAAAAATAAGGGATAAATAAGCAAATTTTTGAATTTTGATTTTTGATTTTTCGTTTCTTTATGGTACATCAATAAAATTAAAATTCCATCTATTCCCAGCATTACTGCGCCAATAAAAGAAATAATGGGAATAAATTTTTTAAAACCGATTAAAAAAAGACTTAAAGGAACAACACAAGTAATGAGCCAAGCCAATGTTTTGTTTATTCTTAAATCATAACAAAAAACTTTTTTTAAGGTAAGTCCCAATGTAATAAAAGAAGTAAAAGTTGTTAAAATGCCGAAAAATAAAGCCAAAGAAACAAACTGACGACCCAAAACATTTTTAAGACCAATTAAAGCTGATTCTGTGGTTTGCGAACCAGTGATGCCCAAAATTAAATAAATAAAAAAGAGGTAAATAATTACAGCAATTAAAATTGCGCTGACAACTATTTTTTTTATTAATTTTTTTTCTTGACCCAATAATTCTTCAACTTCTGGAATTAAAGAAGCACCCCAAAGAGAAAAAAGAATAACGCCATAAGGCAAAAACAAATTTCCAATTCCCAATTGCCAATTGCCAATGAATAAATTTTCAATATTTATAAGATTTTTGCTTTGAAAAAAGATTAAAAGCAAAACAATAAAAAATAAAATTAAACTCCAAAACTCTACTTTAGAAATCGCTTTTATTCCAAACAAAATCAAAAAAGCACCCATACTAAAATAAACTATGGTCCAAATCAAATTTCCGCCACTAAAAATTGGCGACAATAATTCAGTTAAAAATTCGCCACCCACAATTAAATAAGCCAAAAGTGCGCCAAAACCACCTAAAATCGCTGAAAGATAAGCAATTTTTTCTCCTTTATTACCTAAATAAACCTTAGCAAAGCCGGGCAATCTTTTATAATCTGGCGTTTTTAAAGCTAATTCAGCAAAAAATAAGTGAAGCAAAATAACCAAAAATCCCAAAACAATAAAATAAACAAGTATTATCCAAAAACCAACCTGCAGAGTTAAATAAGGCAAAGCAAAAAAACCGACACCAATAATTGTTCCAGCAAGAGTTGCTAAAGCATAAATTTTTTTCATCATAACTAATGCCAATCAATTAAAAATAAGTGGCCTCGAAGTTAAACTTATCTAAACCCGCTCCGTTTGTGCCGTTAACCGGATTTGAACCGGTGTTCCCAGCTTGAGAAGCTGGTGTCCTAAACCACTAGACGATAACGGCATTTAATAAAAGCGGGAAATTTAATTATCCAGATAATAAGGCCACTGTTAAGCTGCTTTCTTTTCTTTATCAGGTTTTACTTCTTCAGTTCCTGTTTCTTCTAATATTTTTCTTCTTTCTTCTTCTGTCATTTTTTCATATTCACTTATATCATATACTCTTGGCGGTTTTTGTTCTGACTTTAATCGAATATTAATTTGAGCCTCTCTTTGTTTTATTTGTTCTTCGGTCAATCCTTGTTTTTTTAATTTTTCTATCTCTTCTGGAAGAAAAGCAAATTTTCTTTTTTCATATTTTGGTAAGGGTTGTGGCTCAGGCATAGGAAAAGACTCTCTAAATATTTCTCCCATATATTTATGGGTTATTTTTAATTTTTATTTATAAACCTATTCTCGACCTTTGTAAAATTTCTTTCTCCACCTCAACCCGACTCCGGCCATATTTTAAACTGGATAATTTTCTAATCGGTTCAATAATGTCCAATCTGCCCTTTTGAGGCGGTAGGGTTTGTATTTTAAAAGGTGAAGAAATTTTGCCTTTGATTAACATTTTAATGATTAAATTAAAATTATCAAGATTAACCAAATCAAAACGAGTAAATTCTGGCTCAAATTGTTTTTCTAAAAACTCCGCGTCTTCTGCGCCCACGCGATAAGCGCCAATTGTACCCACATTACCAAAAACTGCATCTCTAATCTCCGGTTTTAATTGGGGAATATATTGGTGAGCCATAATTAAATTCAAACGATATTTTCTCGCCTCAGAAAGAATTGTAGCAATAGAATCAGTGGTAAAATTCTGAAACTCATCAATATAAAGATAAAAATCTCTCCTCTGCTCTTCTGGCACGCGGGCCCGCCGCATAGCTGCCATCTGCATTTTAGAAACCAAAATTAAGCCCAACAAAGAACTATTAACCTCGCCAGTTAAACCTTTTGATAAATTAGCCAAAAATATCTTACCCTCATCCATTATTTTGCTTAAATTAAAACCAGAATGCGACTGCCCAATAATATTGCGCATCATTTCATTTTCTACGAAACGGCCAACTTTGGAAACCACATAACCCAACATATCAGAGCGGGTCGCGCCAGTAGTTTGTTGCCATTCTTTTAGCCAGAAGTTTCTTACTACTGGATCAGTTACATGCTGCAATCTCTCTTCTAAAAATTCTGGGTCCGTAAAAATCCGTGGAATTTCCACTAATGTTCCCGGATTTTCTTTATCAGCCATCAAAGCCAACATCGCGTTTCTCATATAATGTTCAAACATTGGCCCAATTATTTCTGGCGGAAATAATTTATAAAAAATCGCGATCATTTCTTGAACAGCAAAATCCTTCTGTTCTGGTGTTTCGTATTCCAGCATATTTAACCCTGTAGGCCTTTCTAAATTAAATGGCTCAAATAAAACCACATCTTCAAACCTTTCAGGAGGAATATTGGCCAAAGTAGCTTCAATTAATTCGCCATGCGGATCAATCACTCCCACACCTTCGCCCTTTTCAATATCCTGCCGAATCATTTCTCTTAAAAGAGCAGTTTTACCAACGCCTGTTTGACCAATTAAGTAGAAATGGCGACGTCTATCTTCCCGAGCGTTAAAATAAACTAATTTCTTTTGGCCACGAAAAATTACTTGACCAATTAAATTAACGCCAGTTTCTAATAATTCTAAAGGCGGCGGAGCGCCTACACCTTTGGCTGATTTAATATAAGGAGTTTCTATATAACGCGTGGGGAAATGATAAATACTGGTTAATTCCTCAATATTAAGAATGTTCTTTTCAGCTGAATTAAAATTACGGAAACTAAAATCATAAATTAATCTTTGTAAACGATTCTTGCTGACGCGTTTCGGCTCAAAACTATTCAGCGCAAAAAGAGCAAATTGACTAAAAACACCTTCTAAATGACTTAAAATTTCTTCAGCTCGCACTTGATCTTTAGCTGACGCGACTAAACGGATGTTTGTTTCAAAAACTTGTTTTTGAATTTTTGATTGAATAGCGTCAATCACAGCTTCATTAACTGGCTCTTGTTTAACTAGTTGTTTTTCTTTTGGTTCAGGTTTTAATAAGAGATTTAAAAAGTCCAACAAGAAACTTGTTAATTTTGATCGTTGGGCTTCAGTTAAAGCCACTTTAACTGGTTTGCCTTCTTTTATTTTTGACAAAACCTTTTCGCCAAATTTTTTAAAGTTTTGACTAGTTAATGGCCGAATAACAACTTGAATAGCCGCGCCTTCAGCAGGTGAAATTTGGGAAAGCGCATTGGTAATGGCTGCTAAAGGATCTTTTTCTAATTTTTTATAAGTATTGATAGGAAAAATTGCTGGTTCTTTTAATTTTAAATAAGAAGCAACTGTGACACTGCCTGGCTCAAAAATAGTGTAATCATCAGTCACTTTTTCCACCAAAGCTCTTGGATAAACTCCTTGAATATATTTAGGAAGAGCAGTTTCCAAATACTTGGGCACAGCGACATAAAAGGCAATATCAGTTTGGCCACTTTCTGAAGCAATTTCCAAAACAACCCGGGGCGGGCTTTGCAAAAAACCCGGTTTCTTTAAATAAAGAAAATTGGTAAAAATCTGCTCCATTTGGCTAATAATCGCTTTTTCTTCCTCTTTCACTGCTTCCTCTTTTTTTACATCATATTTCGGCATCATCACTAAAAACAAACTCATATCCAAACCAGCTAGAATATGCTCTCTTCTTATTTTTCTAAAATAAAACGGCAAGACACTAGCCAGAATAACGCCGAGACCTGCCGCAATAAAAATGAGTAAATATAAATTTTCGATCATTGTTTTATAAATTTTTTATAAAAACCATCGCGCGCCAAAAGATCATGAAACATATCTAAAAGATATTCATCTTTCATTTCTTTCGCCACCTTAACAGCAAAAAATAAACCTTCTTTTTGGGCTATTTGAAAAAGTTTTTTTAATTTTTCTTCCTGGCCCAATCCTTTAATTTTTTTGGCTTTTTCTTTAATTTCCTTCTCTTCCGCTGAAGTAAATTTTAATTCAGCTAACTCCTCTTGAATTTTCTGTTTAATCAACTCTTCTTCTGGACTTAATTTTTTCTCTACCGCCTCTATTTTTTCTTCTCTTTCAACTATCTCCTCTATTTTAGGTGCCAATTCAGGTGATTCTTTTTTATTTAGTTCTTGATTAACTGGTTCTTCAGCCATATATTTTATTTTATCAAAATAAACAAATCTTTCAAGGAAGGATGACTAAATGATTGCGAAATCTCTACCAAGTTTAATCCCAAAGCCAAGCCCACGCCTATGACTGCTAAAACATCTCTAATTTGATTTTCAGTTAATTGGCCATTGAGCCAAAAGGGCACTATACTACCTAAATAATTCACTTTAAAATTGGTTTGACTATTAATTTTCACATCAGAAACAAATAATTGATTTTCTTCGCTTAAACCGAATTTAATAGACTTAAAATTTTTAAAATTATCCATATTTTCTTTTATTTTTTCATCATCATTATTCAAAATAAACCAAACATAAGACGGTAAATTTTTAATAGAAAATTTACTGTCAAAACTAGTTAAAACCAAAATCGGTTGTGGTGAATGTTTAAGATAAAAGGAAATTTTCTCTAATTCTTTATTTTCTACAACAAATATCTCTTTACCTAAATGAAAATGTTGTTTTAAGAGTCGCACAATCAACTCTTTTACCAAATTCCTTTCCGAACCAATTACAATGACAACATTGGGTTTGGTTAAGAAAAATTTAATTTTATTTAAAATATTCATAGTTTAGTAATCAGGTGGTATTTGCCAATAATCAATAAGATATTTTGCCAGTTCGGCAAAAATAGGCACAGCTGAATATTCAGATGTCTTTGTTTGCGGATTGGTTAATTTTACTAAAATCAAAAAACGTGGACTAAAAGCCGGAGCAAAACCAATAAAACTTTGCCAGCTATTATCCGAATAACCTTTTTTATCAATACCTAAACTTGACCAAGGAATCTGAGCAGTGCCAGTTTTGCCAGCAATATAATATCCGGGAAGACGCGCCAGTTTGCCAGAACCGTTTTCAACTACACTTACCAGCATAGCTGTAACTTGACTGGCTGTTTTTGGCGAAATAATTGCCTCAGTATCAGTAGCTGACTCAATCTCTTTAACTCCATCAGCTGAAATAATTTTTTTAACTATCAACGGCTTCACCAATTTGCCATTATTAGCAAAAACAGTATAAGCAGTAATTAATTGTATTGGCGTCATCTCAATACCTTGACCAAAACTGGCAGTGACAAAATTGACATCATAACCCTTTTTAAATTCTTTATTCTCTGAGTAAATTTCCGGCAAATCAATTGTAGTGGGTTTGGTAAAGCCGAATTTTTCAAAATATTTCAAAAAATTATTATTGCCTAATCTTTGTTCTGCAAAAATTGCTCCTGTATTGATTGAATTTTCCAATACTTCAGTCATTGTTCTTTCACCCCAAACTTTTTTATTATAATTATAAATTGTCCAGCCACCGATTTTAACATAACCATTATCAATATAAGTAGTTTGAGGAGTCACCTTGCCTTCTTCAATAGCAGCAGCCATCGTAATTGGTTTAAACATAGAACCTGGCTCAAAAAGTTTTTGAGTAGCGCTGTTTTTAAAAATATCAAAATCAGTAATTGTTGAATAATTATTGGGATTAAAATTAGGAAAATTGGCCAAAGCTAAAATTTCGCCGGTTTTGGGATCCATCACAATAATTTCGCCGCTTTCTATTTTTAATTCTTCTTTAGCTTTTTTTAACAGTTTTTCTGCTTGAAATTGAATAGCATAATCAACTGTCAAAACAATATCCTGGCTTTTTTGGTTTTTCTCATCCCAAAGAACTTCATTATAAAATTTCTCTAAACCATACTGCCCTTCACCATTAGCATCAACAAAACCAACCAATTGCGAGGCAAAATCTTCTTGCGGATAGTATCTTACCTTTTCTTTACCTATATAAACACCTTTTAAGTTTAATTGTTGTATTTTTTCTTTTTCCTCTGGGCTAATTCTTTTTTTAATTACTTCATATAAATTATCCTTTTTTAATTTCTCTAAAATTTGGTCTTTATTTAGCGAAAAAATGGTTGCCAATTGTTCAGCTGTCTTTTCTTTATCTGTAATCTCATTGGGTGAAACAAAAACCAGGGGCCAATCAATATTAACTGCCAAAACCTCACCATTTCTAAAAAAAATTTCTCCTCGGTCTTTTACCTTACGTTCTTGACCGATATCAAATAAGCCTTGAGCCAGAGCTTTATAAAAGTCGCCTTTGATTATCTGCAGATAAAAAAGCTGACCCAAAAGAACGAGGCCCAAACATATAAGAGTAATTAAAATGAGATTAATCCGCCAACGCACCATTTTTTTATTCTCTGAATTCTAAAATATTTACTTAGCCAACGCAGTACCGTTTAAAATTCTAATGTACTCAATTTTGTTAGATTTTTCAAAATTTTGAACATATTGGCCCAGATTGACCAATGAACTATTTTTAGCCAATTCAACCTCTAAAATTCTATTTTCTTGCGTCAGTTGATTTATTTTCTTTTCATATTGATTAATAAAATAAATACTCGCTGCATACAGATTAAACTGATAAATCAAAAAACCTAAATCTAAAATGGTTATCAGAAAAATTAGAAACCAAATAAATTTTAAAGCTAAACTATTTTTTAAATTAAATGGTTTAATAAAAATTGGTAGATTAGAAATTAAAGATTTGTTGGTGTGTGACATAAAATGGCTGTTCTCAGTTTGGCTGACCGAGAACGGGGGTTAATTTTAATTTCTTCTAAACTTGGTGTGATTGGTTTTTTATTTATTATTTTCAAAATATTTTGTTTCTTTTTTTCTTGTAAAAAATTCTTAACCAACCTATCTTCCAAGGAATGAAAAGAAATTATTGCTAACCGACCATCAGGTTTTAAAACTTCAATCGTTTGCTCCAAAACTTTTTTTAAATTTTCTAATTCTTGATTAACAGCAATTCTTAATGCTTGAAACGTTCTCGTGGCGCAATGTATCTTCTGATGTTGATATCTTGTCGGAATGGCTTTCTTAACAAGACTTACCAAATCTTGTGTGGTTTTGATTGGTTTTATTTTTCTTGCCCTCTCAATTTCTTGAGCAATCCGTTTTGACCATCTCTCTTCGCCATATTCTTTCAAAATCTTTTCAATTTCAGTAACTGGCCATTGATTGACAATTATTTCGGCTGTTAAATTATTATCCTGGTTATATCTCATATCCAATGGTTCGTTTTTTAAAAAAGTAAATCCGCGCTGGGCTTTTTCTAAATGCCAACTGGACATACCCAAATCCAGTAAAAGGCCATCGGCTAAACCAAATTTTGTCTGAGCAACAATTTTTTTTAAATGAGCAAAATTATCTACCACCAAAACTAATCTGTTTTTAAATTCTTTTAAACGCGCCTGACAATTTTTTATCTGTTCTTTGTCCCAATCAATTCCCAAAATTTTACCAGCTGGCGCTGTTTTCTCTAAAATGGGTAAAGCATAACCACCCTCGCCAATCGTGCAATCAATAAAATTCTCATTTGGTTTAGGGTTGAAAAATTCTAATATTTCTTTTTGAAGAACTGGTAAATGCATTTTTATACTCCTAATTCTTTTAACCGTTCAGCAATTTCACCTGCTGCCATTTCTGTTTTCTTTTTATATTTCTGAAATTCTATTTCATCCCAAATTTCAATCCGATCATAAAGTCCAATTAAAACAACTCGTTTTTTTAAATTGGCATAATTCTTTAAATAATCGGGCACTAAAATGCGGCCCAAACTGTCAAAAGTTACTTCCATTGCCCCGCCCAACATTAATCTGGCAAAACTGCGCGCATCAGCTTGCGCCAAGGGTAAATTGGCAATTTTCTTGGCTAACTTCTGCCACTCTTTGACTGGATAAAGAAATAAACACTGATCCAAACCGCGTGTCAAAACAGCTTTTTGGCCCAAAAGTTTTCTAAATTTTACTGGCACAGCCAATCGCTTTTTTTCATCTATTAAATAAGTGTATTCTCCGCTAAACATGGTTTATCCACAGAAGTGGTGGGTTATTCACATAGTTTTCCACAATTTTCCACTTCATTTATATTATTATCCACTTAATAATTTACGTCAACCACTTTTATCCCCTAATAAAATATTCAAAAATAAGCTTATTTTAGATAAAAATTTATAAATTTGCTTAATTTTTTCCACAAAATATCCACAAGGAAGCAATAAATAAAACAGCCTGTTGATTAAACAGGCTGTTTTTCTTTATTAAACTTTTTTAGTTTTTTACTCTTCTGTAGGACTAGCTAACTTAAAGGGTGAGTTTTTTAATAACTCATCAATTGTAATAAATTGTTGGGGCGCACTAATAGTAACTGGTTGGTTAAAGTTTTTTAAATTAAGAGTAAAATCAAGCGCTACTGTGCCCGAAGCTTCTGAATTAAGTTTGCTTAAATCAATTTGTTGGCTGATTTTCAATTGAGAAAGATAATTATTGTTCTTGTTAATCCAAATTTCCATTGGCACTTCAGCTAAATTGGCAGCAGCTTCACTCAAAGATTGTTGTTGTTCATCAGTTATCGGTAAAGAATATTGTTTCATTATATTAACCAAATCAGGAATCAAATTAGTAATAGCTTGTTTATTTAAAGTAATTAAATAATGATAGCAAGTAATTTCATTAATTGCTTCATTAGCTAATTCTTTTTGAACTGAATATAATTCTTTTTTCTTAACCAATTCAACTATTTTTTCGCTTATCTTTTTTGACAACTCTTCGGTGCTAATTGTAGTCGTTGTCTCTTTGCCTGATAATTTTTCTAAACTCTCTTTATCAAACTTGATCCATTGCTGTGTTGGCACAAACAAAGAAAACGGAAATGGTAAGGTATTTATTCTTAAATAAGATATATCTTTTAAACTAATTATCTGGCCATTTGCGTTCAAACCAGAACCTTCAACTATAGCATTTACTTCAAAATTAACATTAGATTTTTTATTTTGCTGATCAGTTAAATCTGAATCGCCACTGAATTTGATATTTATTTCTTGCGCTGATTCGCTTGATTTTAAATTAGTTACTGCTTCCCAATGAAAAGTTTTTAAATCAGCCATTTTTAGCAGCATTTTTTCAATTATTTTTTCAGATGTTGGACGAAAAGGACTCCACCAAGGTTGCCAAATTTTAGCTATGGCTAAAACAGTTCCTGTAGCTAGTGCCAAAATAATAAGTAAGGCAATAATAATTTTCATTGCACGACCTGATTTACGAGCAGGATTGCCCATTAAAGAAGTTGTTTGGTTTATTTCCATAAATTTTTGTTAATTTTAATTATTAATTAAATCAACCTTTAATTAATTATAGATTAAATTACTTTTAAGGTAAAATTATTTGGATCTATTTCTACTCGGCAACCTTTTTTAATTTCGCCAGTTAAAATGGCTTGAGCCAAAACATTTTCTATTTTATCTTGGACAACCCTTCTCATTTCTCGAGCGCCAAAAACTGGATTATAGCCCAACTCAACTATTTTTTGTTTTAATGGCTCAGTAATAACTAAATCAATTTCTTTTTCTTTTAAATTTTGTTTTAATTTTTTAAGCAACAAATCAGCCACTGCTAAAAGATTTTCTTGAGTTAATGGTTTAAAAACAACCACTGCATCAAAACGATTAACAAACTCTGGATGGAAAATTCCTTCTTGAAAAAGATAATCTAAAAGGTCTTTCTTAAGATTAGCCCATTTATTTGGATCGCTGAGTGCTTGTAAAATTATTTGATAACCCGCATTGGAAGTAGCAATAATAATTGAATTTTTAAAATCAACCTTACGACCTAATCCATCTGTCAAATGACCTTCATCGAGCACTTGCAAAAATAGATTTAAAATATTTGGATGAGCTTTTTCTAATTCATCTAAAAGAATTAAGGAAAATGGCTGTTCGCGTACCGGCGTAGTTAATAAACCTTCTTGTCCTGGTGCACCCAATAACCGAGGAATATCATTAACATTTTGAAATTCTGACATATCCAAACGAATCATCTTTTCTTCTGAACCAAAGTAAATTTCAGCCAAAGCCTTGGAGGTTTCTGTTTTACCCACACCGGTTGGACCTAAAAATAAGAAACAACCCATGGGACCCTTGCGCACAGTTATTTTGGTGCGCGCCCGGCGCATGGCTGTCGCCACTTCTGTCACTGCCTCCTCTTGATTAATAATTCTTTGATGAATTAATTTTTCTAAATTAAGCAAAATATTTCTTTCTTTTTCTTCAATTTCACCAACAGGAATTTGCGTCTTTTTAGAGAAAATCTCAGCAATATGTTGAGGCAATAAAACTTTGTCTTTACTCTGTTTTAAATAAACCATTGCCTCATCTAATAAATCCATGGCTTTTTCTGGAAAAGGAATGGCTGGCAGGTATTTTTCACAATAAGTAATAATATCTCTTAGTGCCTGATAAGAAATAAATTTTTTATTCTTTTGCTCTAAAACTAAACTTAAATTCTGTAAAAGCTCTAAAGTTTCTTCTAACGAAACTTCTGCCACTTCAACTTTTTCAAATAAAGACAAAATAGAAGTATTTTGTTCAATATTCTTATGAAGGCCCTCAAAAGTAGTAATGGCGACAATTGGAAATGCTGGTGAGGCTAAATATGAACCTAAAATGCCTGAAATATCCACTGTACCCGGCTTTAAGCTGCCACCAATAAAATTATGAATTTCATCAATAACTAAAATTACATTACCGGCTGTCAAAACTTCATGAAAAATTGTGTCTAAAACTGTTTCTATTTCTTCTAAAGAAGTTAATTGAGCCAAAAGATTGGTTAAATCTAATTGAACAACCCGCTTATAATTAATTTCTGGCAAACTCTCGCCCAAAACCGATTTTTCTGCCAAGGCATAGACCATACTTTTACGACCGCTACCCGGTTCGCCAACAATTAACACATTGTTAATTTCTGTTCTGGCTAAAATTCTTTCCATTGCTTTAATCTCCTCTTGATGACCAATGATTTCTGGAAAATTTTGTTTCTTAACCAAAGCAGTGATATTAATTGAGAATTTATCTAAGGTAGGTGTATAACCGGCAATCCATTCTCTGCCCAAAGAACCTCTTTTTACTAAATTACTCCACTCCCAAAATCTTTTTTGTTTGTCTATCCTCTCTCTTAAATTTTCTAACCAACGAACTAAATTTTTAATATCATCAACCTTTAATTGATAATCAATTAAAATCTTTTTAAAGATTAAATCAGTTTTGGCTAAAGCAACCAGTAAATCACCGCTGTTTAGAAAGGGTCGATTTTTTTCTTTGGCTAAATTCAAGGCTTCAATAATTGTTTCTTGAAAATCAGGAGCATAATCATTCTCAGTAATTGTTTGTTTGGGCAGGCTTTTAAAATAACTATTAAAAAAACTTTTCAGTTCCTTGATATTTAATAAAATACGATTAAAAACAAAATTTAAATTTTTATCAACAACCAAATTATATAAAAGAGCTGTAGCGGTTACTGGCAAAATTTTTCTTTTTCGGCAAAATCTAATTGTTTGATCAACCACTTGGGCAGCTTCAAAACTTAAAAATTCAGCCAAATTAAATTTTCCCGGCGCGGCTAATGCCTCATTAATTGAAACTATTGGTTGTGGTTTTTTTAGTTTGGTATTAAAGAAACTTTCTATTAAAGAAACGATTAAATAAAAAGTAAAAAGAAGAATTGTTAAGCCCAAACTAATTTTCTGAGATTGATAATCGGTCCTTTGACCAATAAAGCCGTAAAGGAAAATGACTAAAAAAACAATAAATAAAATAATAAATAGTTTTCTAAAAATTTTTAATAAACCAAACAAAGGAATCTTGCTCCATTCAACAGCTCGATAAATTTCTGTTTTGGACAAATTAAAAAAGAAGTTTGCTGCCATAATAAATTCCTAAAATAATGATTAGTGGTAAACCTAACCAAATCAATAAGACAATCAAACCAAGAAAAAAGATAATAATCTCAGTAATAGCTCCCAAAATGATAAAAAAACTTCTAATAATCGCACCGATACAGCGTGAAATTAAATTAGAAAAGAAGGCTTCAAAATAAACTTTTGGATCAAATCTTTTGCCATAAGACCATTGATATCTATGCCAATAAGAAAAGAATGTTTTAATTAATAAAGGCGTAGAAAAATAATGTAAATTAAATAAAAGAAAATTTCGCCAGCCCTTTATAATTTCTTTGGGTGCATCAAAAAATTGCCATTCTAGATACTGAAAAAAAAGATTTTTCTTAAGGATAGCTAACATATTTTTAAATTAAACCAAGCTCAACTAAAGTATCATAAGGAATCAATGGTCTCTCATTGGCTGGTGTCCGGCCAGGATAACGCCAAGCGCTGATAATTTTGAATTTTGATTTTTTATTTCTGCCTCTGACTACTACATACATTACCCAGGCTTCAGTTGGATGTTTTTTAGTGCCAGTAATTTGCATCGCCGCAATTGTGCCCTCAGCAATTCCCTCTTCTACCCGATCTGGCCGACGAAAAATTCTTAAAATTCTTTTTTCTGAAAAACGATATTGCCGTAATTTTTGTTTAGCGTGATTGGTCCAAATAATTTCTTTCTCCTTTTTTACCAATTTAACCATTTTATTTTTTTGTGACGCGGAGTTTAGTTGAACTTATTGGTTGGCCATTTTCCCCGCGTACAAATTTTATTTTGACAATTTTAATTGGTCTTTTCTTTTTTTGACGTCGCTTTTGATTGATTAATACAGCTGTATTATAAGTTTCAGGTGAAACAACAATGTAATCAAAATCTTCTTTAAGGGCTGGCCCAAACTCATCATTGATTTTAACTATTTTATAGCGTTGAGAAGCTTGTAATTTTTTTTCAATAAAATTAACCAAATCTTTTTTTCTTAATAAAAAATCTCTCACTTCTCTTTTTTTTCTTTTTTTAGCCATTTGATTAGAGGTTAAACCAATTGTCACCCAATCCCCTAAACTAAAAGCCTTTTTAAGTAAAGAGTGGTGGCCACGATGCAAAATATCAAAAGTTCCGCCAATAATGACTTTGGTTTGTTTTTTTTGTGTTATCATAAAATTTTTACAATTTGATATTTTTTTCTGCCGGCTGGCGTTTCTACTTCAACAATATCACCGGTTTGTTTATTTATAAGTGCTTGACCTAAAGGTGACTGAATTGAAATCTTATTACAACTTAAATCAGTTTCCGCTGGCCCCACCAACATAATTAAAAATTTTTCTTTTTTCTTTTTCCCATCCTTAAGCACTAATTCAACAGTTGATCCTAACTGCGCTTTATTATCACTTTTGGGTTTTATAATTTCTGTTTGTGCTAAAATTTGCTTCAACTCTTGAATTCTTCCTTCAACAAAACTTTGTTCTTCTTTGGCTGCATCATATTCAGCATTTTCTTTTAAATCACCCTGTGCCGCGGATTGCTTCAATTTCTCAGCAATTTCTTTTCTTTTCACCTTTTCTAAATATTCTAATTCTTTTTTTAATTTTTGCCAGCCTTCAAAGGTTAAATATTCAGTCATATATTTTTCTCAACTATGTTCTCTTTCTTTTAATTTTTCTGCCCTTAACCTTACGATATTCAGGCTTAACTTCTGACTTGTCTAAACGCGATCCTAAACCCCAACGACGATATTTTTTTGATTGATAATTTAACATAATCAGTGGACGGTATAGGATTCGAACCTATAACCTTCGCGATGTGAACGCGACGCTCTAGCCATTGAGCTAACCGTCCTTATTATTAAAATAACAAATTTAATCAAATTAAACAAGGTGGAAAACATGTTTTTTAATAAAAGCCGGCTGGCGCATATGCGCCAGCCGGCTTCGTCCTTTCTCAACCAACTAATTACCTTTTACACTTCTGGCTTAACCAATTCTTTCACCTTAATTTCAGCCAAGCGTTGATTTAAGGCTTTTTCTGACTTGTAGACCCGATAAGCTTGTTTTCTCTTATCTATCCATTGCTCAAAGTTGAGCAAGCGAGATC
>Ga0315298_1003982_pt1 | contig 22641 bp, 21 predicted proteins | sample WHS_1_MG_FD_203077 | JGI IMG/M metagenome (GOLD analysis project Ga0315298, IMG submission 203077) | Extremophilic microbial mat communities from Washburn Hot Springs, YNP, Wyoming, USA - WHS_1_MG | ecosystem: Environmental > Aquatic > Thermal springs > Hot (42-90C) | place: USA: Wyoming...
TCAGGAGAAAGGTTGCGAATACACAGCAACAGGGCAAGTTGACCTATGTAGAACCCCAACAGTCATGATTCAAAATAGCAAAATAGAGAGAGCAATGAACAAAGAACAATTAATAAAACTATAGAAGCCAAAAATCAAAACGAAAGCAAAATACGAACGATTAATTCTTCAACAATTTCCAGCAATTCCTTTAATGTCTCCTAACAGAATGCCGAAGATTTATGGACAAGAGTTATAGAGGATTTTTCCGTAAATTTTAAGTCAACTCTTAGCTCAATAGAATTTTTGCTAATAGGAGAGGGAAAATGAAGAATCTGGTTTCTGGAATAATGTTGACGCTTCTGTCGACGAGCATGTTGATGTTGACTTTTAGCTTTCGACCGATATCTAATTTCGACGCGCATTCAAGTTCTGCTGTAACAAGGGTAGAGAGTGGTGTCGATTTTCTTATTTTGAGCTAGTTTGATTCAAATCTGAGTCTTTGTCGTGAAGCGCCATTGACCGCGCCGAATAATTTCTGGCTTGTTTCGGATAATTTGTGGGCTTTTAAAGCCTTGAAAATGGCAAATGAGTCTGGGCTTTCAAGTGCTGCTGAGGCTGGAGCGGTAGCCGAGAAAATTAGAGAGAAGATTATGGAGCTTGCAGCCTATTATGGTCTGCCGACTGATGCGGAGGGATTGCCTATAAGCTATGCAAATGAAGCCGTTATTGGGGATTTTGCCCCACCGCCTTATCGGACTAACATAAACTGCACCTTGTATAGCGATGATTATGTTTTGAACACTACCATGCGCAATGGAACAATCATGGATGATTGGTATTTGTATGCAGACCTGTCGCTTTACGCATCGCTTTCATATCATTGGCGGGGAGATGATGAACAAGCGTTAAACTATTACATGAATGTTGTACAAATGTGGAATGCGACAAGTGAAGCGATTCAAGATAAGGCAGCAAATGAAAGCATAAGACAGAGAGGAGTGTGCGAATATGACACATACAAGCTTGCACTACTACTCTATACATCGAAAATCCTTGGAAAAAAATTGCCTTTTGAATTCGAACTCGTTGATAAGATATGGAGTTTGCAGAGAGAAACAGACGGTGGAATTATCACTGGTTACCTTCCAGATGGGACATCTTGCGGAGATGCAAACACCGAAACAACATCACTTGTGATCATAGCTACTCTAACAATTCAAAGGCCCAGCTTAGGAACATTTACGTTTTATTATCCATGGTATGGAACACCTTTTTCCGGAAATTGGAGACATTGGCCGCCAGATGGTAGTACCAACATAACGGATCACCCTCTACTAGGTTTTTATGATTCCAACAATGAAACCTTAATTAAAGAACATATTGATATTGCTAAAGAAGCAAATATTGATGGCTTTATAGTTTCATGGTGGGGCGTAGGTTCCTTCGAAGATAACGCTACATCACATATTAAGAACGTTTGTGAACAGAATGGCTTCAAATTCACAGTTTACTATGAGAACACATCGAGTGTAAATCAAACAGTAAATGACATAATCTATCTTTTGAACAAATACGCGAATAGCAGCGCTTGGTATAAAGTAGACAACAGACCAGTAATTTACGTGTTCTTTAGGGCACGCAACAATTTAAATCCGCAAGCTTGGAAACTGTATGGCTATTATATCAATGAAAGTCAAAGTGTACAAGAATACTGGATGTTGTCCGAAGATGTAAGAAAACCGCCGAGATGTGGAATTTTCCCAATACATCCATACCCCAACGGCATCGGATTCGTTGAAAGCGCAAATCCGATTTTCCTCCCGCCGAATGAAACCTACAAACTTAAAACAGCAATATCGGATATAAGAAATGATTGCCCAAGTTATTCTGATGTTGGCTTTAGGATAAAGGTAAAAAATGAAACCGAAGACTGGAAAATATTAGATGAACGAATAGTTAATTTTAACGATGGTTGGCTTGACTTAGGCTTTGACTTATCAAATTATGCCGGACAAAATGTGTCAATAAGGGTTGAATCTTTTGATGGTGGTCTTAGAAATTGGTGTAGCGAGTGGGCTGCTGTCGATTACTTATACATCGAAAATTCCAAAGGTCAGATCGTTAGTTATGAACCTTTTTTTGACAACTGTTGGAAAGATGTGGTTGATGAAATAGGAAAAAGAGGTTTTAATCCATATTTTATCATGGATTTTACAGGTTATCAAAACAAAGTCCAAGACTTTGCGGGATATTTTCTAAATTTCACTGAAGGCATACATTTTTATAATCCCGTGGATGTCTCTGAACATCTTCCAACAATCTTTTATCTCTACGATCAAGCTTCTAACGCAGCACACTCAATGAATAAAGCTTTTGTAGCAACAGTTATACCTGGATATAACGATACTGCTAATCCCCAATATGTTATTGACAGACAAGATGGAACTTATTACAAGCTATTCTGGTCAATAGCGAAAGCTTGTTCCCCAGACGGTTACGCGATTACATCGTTTAATGAGTGGCATGAAGGAACAGAAATTGAACCAAGCTTAGAGTATGGGGATAAGTACATCAAATTATCAAACAACACGCCAAAAATATGGATTGTCGATGACGATAAGCCAGCAGACTTCTGCACAATACAAGAAGCAATAAGCAACGCAAGTCCAGGAGACATAGTGTATGTTCGCAATGGAACATATCACGAAAACATAGTTTTAGATAAAACACTCATGTTAATTGGTGAAAGCAGAAACACAACGGTTATCGACGGAAAAGGTGCAGGCACGGTAATCTTTGTCAACACGAACAACACGATCATAAAATCATTCACCATACGGAATAGCGGTGAAAGGCAAGATAACGAGTGGCCCTCCGGTATATGGCTTAATAACGCGAGCAACTGCACCTTACTGAACAACCATGTAACAAACAACACTTTGGGCATCATGCTATACTCATCATCATCGAATCTGCTCAAGAACAACAGTATGACCGCCAATCGCTACAACTTCGGGGTTCTCGGCTGGGGACCGGCGCACTTCAATCATGATATAGATGTTTCAAACACCGTGGACGGTAAGCCTATCTACTACTTGGTTAATTGTCATGGAGGAGAAGTACCGTTAGACGCAGGCTATGTAGCCGTAATTAACTCGACAAATATCATGGTCAAAAACCTAAACTTGCAAAGCAATTATGAAGGAATACTCTTCGTTTATACGCACAATTCAACAATAACGAACAACACATCAATAAGCAATCTACATGGCATTTGCCTAATCTTTTCATCTAATAATACAATTTTGGACAACACCGTTGCAGGAAAGTCATACTACGGTTTTGGCATCGGCCTATCATTTTCTTCAAATAACCTTGTGCTGGGAAACACTGTCACAGACAGCATGTACGGCATCTCTCTCGCCGCTCTATCTTCAAACAATACGGTATCACAGAACAGCGTTGCTAACAACTCTTTGGAAGGAATTGAACTGCTTAGCTCCTCCACAAATATCATTTTGAGCAACACCATAGAAAATAATGGTGAAAGTGGCATTGAGTTTCACTACGATTGCTTTGATAATATGGTGACGAACAACACCATAACAAACAACAAATGTGGCATCAATTTAAACATTGGGCCATCCCCAAACACATTTTCAAGTAACGTCATAGCAAACAACAAGGATTTTGGTGTGAGTCTTCTCAGATCCTCCAACAACACTTTTTTTGGAAACCACATAATAAACAACAACTGCTACGGCATTGCTCTCTATGATTCGTCTAACCAAAACACGTTTCGCGAAAACAACATAATAAACAACACAAGGTATGCTATTAGCCTTTCTTCATCAGCCAACAACACGTTTTGCGGAAATAACATAGCAAAAAGCGAGTATGGCGTCTATCTTTCAGCCGCTTCTAACAACAAATTTTGTCATAACAATTTCACAGACAACGTCCATTCCACGATGAACTTCGGGTATACAAATGTTTGGGATGACGGTTACCCCTCTGGCGGTAACTATTGGAGCAATTATAATGGCACAGACTTATTTAATGGCGTCTTTCAGAATGTAACTGGGAGCGATGGAGTAGGAGATACCGCACTTATTATAGATGCAAATAACAGAGATGGCTATCCCCTTATGGCTCCAATTAACATCTTCAATGTAGGCATCTGGAAAGGCGAGCCAAGAGAGGTTTATGTGGTCAGTAACTCCACCATATCAAGATTTCAACTCAACGCAACGGAGAAAATAATAAGTTTTAATGTCACCGGCGAATCCGGTTTCGGTTTTAGCAGAATAACCATTCCAAATGTTATAATTCAAGACTTATGGCAGGCAAATTACACTGTTCTCTTAGACGGTGAGCCTTGGCCCTTCAGAAACTGGACAGAAGCAACAAACACTTACATATACCTTAACTACACCCATTCAGAACATGAAATAGTAATAATCCCAGAATCCCCATCAATTATAACCCTACAATTTTTAATGCTGACCACCTTAATTGCCACGATTCTCCGAAAGAAAAAGGGACGAACCAAAACGCAAACTTCCTAAATTTTTCTGTTGCATATTTTCACATTCTATATAACAATGTTCTGTTAGTCATCGCCAACTGAACAACGCGCGCGAGTTGCTTTTTTCAGCTTTTCTTTGTATACATTCATGAGGTACGGCGTTATGGCTATGCAGAATGTGAGCCAGGAGGCGCCAAGAAAATATCCTGCCAAGACATCGGTGAGCCAGTGAACGTTGAGGTATATTCTGGTAAATCCTACGAGCAGGGCCAAAGCGGCAACAAGCAGGCTAGATGCCACTCTAATTCGTGTACTCTTCCAGATTTGCCAAGCGAAAAATGCTAGTAAACCGAAAAGAACTACTGTGCTTGTAGCGTGACCGCTTGGGAAAGAATTATCCGTTTCAAGCATTAATCCGTTCAAAGGCCTGGGAGAATAAATGAACGTTTTAAGCGCTTCTAATATCACTGTGTTTCCAGTCATGGCTCCAACCAGCAACAAAGCGTTTTTCCTCATCTTCAGCAGGAACAGCACCACTCCTATTACCAGCGAGAGCGCTAACAGAGACGTTGTTTCGAATCCGTCCGCTATCAACTTGGCTACCGACGTGAAGGAGTCATTGTGGATTGTTGCAACCCAAGCATTCACGTTGACATTCATTCCTGCGAAGCTGCCTCTCAAAAGTGCAACCAACAAAAAGCCGATTAAGCACACGAAAGACATCGTGATTGTTACTCGATTATTTCTTAATGAGGCTTCCAAGCTTCCACAACTCATCCTTACAGGTTATTAACTCTGCCAAAATAAGCTATCGCTATTACCGGAGGCGACCAGCCGACCTGCCACTTCCACAATTCAAAGCAGATTCTACTTGTATAATTGATTGGCTACCTCTAGCACTCGTACTAAGTGTTATCTAATGCTTTGCAATGCCATGCAAAATGTACTTTAACTATTTACTCAAGAGGAAGAAGCTCATCGGGATATGTCCCTAAAACAATCTCTGAAGTCGTCAAGCTAAAATACTTGTCAACCTCTTTTTCAAATTTTACTCCATTAACATTAATTGTCATTCGGATTTTGTTTCTGAGAAATTCATACATTTCGATTTTCCCTTTAAGCATTAAACTTCGTTTGCTGCCTAAGTATATTTTATCGTTTGGCAAGGCGAAAAATTCGTTATTAGTTGATGGTTTTATACCTATGCTGAGAAGATCTTTTAATGAAAAATGTTTTTGAATCCGAGAAGCGCGCGCTGCTTGGAAGGACTATGCATTAATATGGTTGGTCGTTAAATTTTGATAGATTAGAATGTTCAAAGAATTTAGCGATTTACGGCATATTATTAATTTCAAAAGAGTAATCTTCCCAATTTCAATAGCGTTTTTTATATACGCTTTCGGCTGGGGAACCACATCACCCATTTTCTCGATATACGTACAGAAAGTTACCGGAAACCTGTTCCTGACAGGCATCGTTATTTCGATGACCACCATGATGGGGATATTCCTCAACATACCACTCGGCATCTTAGAGAATAGAATGAATTTAAAACGTGTTCTGCAAACAGTGTTGCTCATATACTCTGCACTTGCATTGTTCTATCCTGTAGCGAACAGTTTTCTGCCGTTATTACTGGTGAGTGTTGCCCGAGGCGTTGCTTCGTCATTTCTGTGGTTGACGTCGTGGGCTTATGTTTTCGCTTACACTGAGAAAAGTGTAAAGGGAAAGGAGACTGGATTCTTCTCTGACATGAATGATCTCGCCTCAGCTCTATCTCCAATCGTAGGAGGCTTAGTCGCGGTCGTTTCGTTTTTCCTGCCGTTCTATCTGCTCAGCCTAACAAGCTTAACAGCGTTTGTTTTGGTTTCACTCTGCCTGAAGGAGACGCCTAAGCCTGAGAAAGTATCGTTGAAGGTTCAGATGACTACGCTGTGGGGGTATAAGCGCAATAGTCGGTTCGTAAAAACTGTTTTCCTTATAGTCGTGTTTTACGCTTTGATTAACGTCTACTATTCGTTTCTTTCGGTGTTTCTTAACGATGAAGGAATTCCTATTCTGCTGATAGGAGTTATACTTACAGTGGCGTTGTTGCCTGCGGTTGCTCTGGAAGTGCCGATGGGAAATCTGATAGACAGGCATGGAATACGAAAGACACTCGCCATAGCCGCTTCCTTAACGGTATTGACTGGAGTGCTGATGCCGCTCTCAAGTAACCTGTATTACACATTGACGATCGTGACGGCCTTCACGGTAAGCTACACAATGATCTTCGTAGCGTTGTACTCAAGGATGTCGGATATTATGGGTGAAAGTAAAACTGCAATGACCGGAGCCTTAGCCACATTCAAAGACCTAGGCTATACGCTTGGTCCACTGATGGCTGGTACACTAATGGAATTTACGGGTATCAGAAATACTTTTTTCTTAACAGGTGCATCCTTTGCACTTTTAATACCCATCGCTCTTCTGCTGCATGATTGACTCTCGCGCGTGTTTGTAAGCGTTTATATATGGCAAAGTAAACCGTTGAGGAATGGATGGTTCCCGTTTGCAGCAAACTCTGAAAAGAAACTATTTGAGTATAGTATTATTGGGTGCTGCTCATTCCTTTAATCATTCGCTTTTTGTTATTGCTCCGCCTTTGTTGACATTGATTATGACAAGTTTGAACGTTTCAAAATCGGAAATTGGTCTAGCGTCTGCGGTTGCTTCCTTTATCTACGGTGCTGGAGCGCTTGTTGGTGGCCCTTTAGGAGATAGAATTGGAGAGGTGGAGACCATTACTATTTGCCTTGGTTTTTCTGGGTTTGCCACATTTATTATGTTAGCTGCTTGGACTTTGAGCAGCATTTATGTTTATGCTTTAGCCCTCATTTTGATGGCGGCTTGGGCGAGTCTCTATCATCCAGTTGCGAATTCTCTTATTTCAAAAACTTTTGCTGGAAGTGTTGCTGAAAGTATGGGTTGGCATGGTGTAGGTGGAACATTGGGCGTTGTGTTAACCCCTACGATATCGTGGTTTATAGGTGCAACATTCGGTTGGTCGTGGGCATTTGTTACCTTCGGCGTTTTAGGAGTGCTTCTTGCCATGCTTTTTATTAGAGTTTTTAGGAAGGATGATGAGGGACAGGTTAATGGTGGAGGAATAATTGAAGTGTTTAGAATTCGCGCACTGTGGGTTTTGCTGATTTTTAATGTAGCGATTGGCTTGTTCATGAAGGGTGTTGAGCTTTATTTTCCAACTTACCTCAAAGAAAATCGTATGATAGACCCGATGTGGGCTTCGGTGGCTTATACTTTGGTTTTGGCTGTTGGAGTTCCAGCGCAGTGGATTGGGGGTAAAGCCGCTGATAAAGTTGGTTCTAAAAGGGTTTTGATAGCAACTTCGGCTGGTGTTTGTGCAAGTCTAATTTCGCTTCTGCTATTTCCAGTTTACATTGTTGGAGTAGCCCTCTTCATAATACTGTATGGTCTCTCGTTCTATGCACATCAACCAGCGGTGAACGCCTTAACAGGCTTCTTGTCTCCTCAAAACCAGCGTGGGGCAGTATATGGCGTGTTTTTCTTCACATCCTTTGGCATTGGCTCTTTATCTCAGTTTATTGCAGGGTTTATCGGCGACATCTACGGTTTGGATGCGGCATTCTACATGTTGACAGCATTTGCCCTAGCCGCGCTTATACTCTCCTTCAAATTGCCAGAGAAGAAGGAAATGCGTGGACATTGAGTTCACTGGCTAAATGATTAAACCTTATAATGCATTTTGAGGAAAAGAGCCGACAATTGAAAACTGGAGACAGCTAGCAATTAAAATTTCTAGACGTTCATAAATAGTGAAAGTAGTCTGTAGGCTATTCCGCCGAGTAGCAATGCTAGGCTTACGTCTACTATAACTATTGCCAAAGCCTTTCTCCATCCAAATTCCCTCATGCAAGCAGCAATTGTGGCTATGCATGGAATATAAATCATCACAACAAGCGAGAAGACTATCATCTGAATAGCATTTAAATCTGTTAATACCATGCCTTGCTGCGCCAATGCGTTCTCAAGGAGGATTAGGGCTAACTCTTTGCGTAAAACCCCAAAAATCAGTGGTATACCCGCAACTGGTGGAAGACCCAGCCAACCGCTGATGAGAAACTCTGAAGCATTGACGATGTAATCTATAAAGCCTGATAAGGCTAAAGCTTCGATTATTAGGCTTCCAGCAACAATTATTGGAAAAGCCATATAAACAAAATCTTTGGTTCTATTCCAAGTTTTTATTGCGATTATTTTTGCTGACGGCTTTTTATATGGTGGCATCTCCATTATTAAGCCAACTGGTTCGCCTGGAAGCGCTTTGAAAGCAATTCTGCCCAAGGCGAAGACTAGCACTAGATCGAAGGCGTATAAGGCTAGGGCTGCGTGTAAACCAACATATTTGCCAACCAAGCCCAAGATGACCACGGTTCTGGCTGCGCATGGAATTAAAATGACTACGAATGCTGTTAAGAAGCGTTCGCGTTCTGTTTCCATTATTCTACAACCTACGCATGCTGGGACGCTGCAACCATAGCCCAGCATCAGCGGGATGAAGGCTTTTCCATGCAATCCTATCTTGTGCATGGCACTATCCATTAGGAATGCTGCTCTTGGAAGGTAGCCGCTATCCTCCAAAAGCGCCAAAATAACGTAGAATGGTATGATGTAGGGCAAGGCAATTGTTATGCCCGCAACTATGCCGCCGAAGAGCCCTTGGGTTATTAGTTCCACGGCGGCTGCTGGAAGGAATTGGGATAAGACATTTGCAATGTGAGTGGATAGGCTGGCAAAGAGCGGGTTTAAAATGTCAGATAAGGTGTTTCCGCCAGCAAATATTATGGTGAATATTAGTGCTGCAATAGTAGCCAAAATTGGATAACCCAGAATTTTGTGTGTTGTTATGGCGTCTAGTTTTTGCTCCAAGCTTATTTTTGGCGGAGACTCTATTGTCGTGGTTTCTTTTGCAATTTTGTTTGCAAGCGAATATCTTTCAGAAGCTAGGATTACTGGCGAGGTTTCCCCGTGAATTTTCTCAAGCTCTGCAGCTATTTTCTCTGCGTACTCTAGAACTGCGTTTCCATTCTCGTAGTTCTTCAGTTTTCCAGCAACATCAGAATCTCGCTCTAAAAGTTTGATTGCTATCCATCTTGCTGGATAAACCGTACACAAGTGCGCAAGCTTATCCGTGACTATTTTTTCCAAAGTTTGAATTTTTTCTTCAATTTCGCCTCCAAACCTAACTTTCATTGGATTAAGCTTTAACTCTCCACGTATTACAGCAACAACTGTTGAAAGAAGTTCATTTATTCCGCTGCCAGTAATCGCAACTGTTGGAACAACTGGTATCCCCAAAACTTCTGAAAGCTTTTGCACATCAGTTCTTATGCCCTTTTTAGCTGCAAGGTCAACTTGATTCAAGGCGATAATTATCGGCGCTTCAAGTTCTAAAAGCTGAAGTGTAAAATACAAGTTACGCTCAAGCGCCGAAGCATCCACCACATTAATTATCATGTCTGGCTTTTCAACAGCAATATAATCCCGCGAAACAATTTCTTCCATGGAAAATGTAGAAAGCGAGTATATTCCAGGCAAGTCAATTACGCGAATCTTGTAGCCCTTAAAATGAAGTGTTCCCTCAGCCCTTTCAACGGTTTTTCCAGGCCAATTCCCAACGATTTGGTTTAAGCCTGTAAGCTGGTTGAATATGGCGCTTTTTCCGACATTGGCGTTTCCAGCAAGTGCTATTCTCAAAATCCCTTTATTTTTAGAGTTTTTCTCTGTTTCTGCTCGGGTTTTGCCATTAAACATTTTGTTCTTTCCCTAACGGTTTGACAAAAATTTTTGATGCTACTCCATAGCCTAGGGCTAGGGCGACTCCTCTAACTTCAACTTCAACTGGTCCATGGAACGGACACTTTTTTGTTAATTTAACTTCTACTCCTGGGGTTAGTCCCATCTCGGCTAGTCTTCGGATTAGCCCAAAACCGCCTACAGCGTGTGCTATGACGCCTTTTGCTCCTTCTTGAAGGCTTGTTAATGAAACTATCTGCTCATTATTTTGCGAATTTTGCTTTTCCTTGTCTCTAAGCTCCATCTTCGCGTTCACCTCTTGCTCCTTCTAATCCAAATTCTAGAAACATCATCATAGCTTAGGCTGCCTTCTTTTCCAGCAACGCATAAAACCATAGTTGAGGCTTTTCTCCTCACTATGTGGAGTGGGGCGCCGGGCTTTATTCCCATGCTTGCAAACTTTGCAAGTGTTTCGCGTTTTCCATCGGTTATTTTCGCTACGATAACAGTTTCATTTGTCGCAATTTCCATCAGTGGATAGCAGTTTTCCTCTGCTATCGCTCCGTTTTCTGCTGGTATGGGATTTCCATGTGGGCAAAATTTTGGATATCTAAGCCTCTTTTCAATAAGGGCGGCAACATCCCTTGACAGTGCATGTTCAAGTTTGCATGCGCTTTCATGAACTTCGCTCCAGTCCGCATTTAAAATGTCTGTCAGCAATCTTTCGGCAAGTCTATGCCTTCTCAAAATATCCAATGCTAGTTTTTCACCTTTAACTGTGAGACTTACGCCTCTATAGGGTTCGTGCCTAACTAAACCATGCCTTTCCAAATGCTCAATCGTGTTTGTTATAGACCCTGGAACCACTTGAAGCTCCTTAACCAAATCCTTAGTTTTAGCAACACCACTCCTTTTCTGAAGCCTATAAATGGCTTCAACATACTCTTCAGCTTCATAGGAAAGTTCGCTTGCCAATTTCGCTCTAGCCTCAATTTACGAGACCTCGTAAATTTTATCTAAGTCAAGGCAATAAATCTTTCGCAAAATCGAATTAAATCGAAACTTAAATAACCATTAAAAGAGAGAATATCCCATACAACGCTTTCCACCGTAAAAATTGCAGTTTCACGCTTGAAAAATTCGAAAATCATTAGGGCCAGCATCATCTTCCATTGTTTACATGAAAGAAACTTCAAGTCATGCTTATTTTGTCTTGCGAAAAATAAGCGAATCTTTCAAAATTTAAAAAGAACTACAAAAATGACAGTAAAGATTGAGATAAATTATATCAAAATCGTAAATTCCAACGTGACCTTCCGTTTCGCTTGAGTAAACGAAATGCGAATTTACGTACAGCTGCCCAGAAAATACTCAAAATTAGAAAATGGAGAAAAATGGCAATGGATATGCTATAAAGATTCTATTCGCCCATTACTTGGATTATCACGGTTCTCCTTCGCGGGTAAACATCGGTCTCAACAAATACAAGCGATTGCCACGTTCCAAACTCGACCCTGCTGTCAATCACTGGAAGGGTCTTGTCAGGAGGAAGAAGCACAGACCTTAGGTGTGCGTGTGCGTTTGACGGATGCGCGTATCCTCCGCTTTTTGGAATTACCTTTTCAAGAAAAGTCTTAATGTCATTTAACAACCCATACTCGCTTTCTGTTAGGATTAGTATGCCAGTTGCATGTGGTGCAAAAACGTGGACTATGCCGTTTTTTATTCCTGACTTTGAAACCGCCTCTTGCACTTTGTCTGTTAGGTCTATGAAATCTATTTCACCTTTGGTAGAAAAATTGAAGGTTGTGTTAAAAACCTTAAAGTTGGACAAGGCTTTTTCACTCCAGCACCTTCGCCATGATTATCTCGTCTATGTATTCGCCATTCTTGAAAAACTTTTTTGGAATGCGACCAGTAACAGTGAATCCAACTTTTTCATAGACGTGAATTGCGCGTTTGTTGCTTGCAAACGCTGAAAGTATCAAGACCTTTAAGCCCATTTCACGCGCTTTCGCAATAAGCGTACTCATCATTTCTGTTCCGATGCCAACATCTCTAAAACCCTTCTTAATTATTATGCCCAAAACGCCAACATGCCTGGCAAGTCCACCGCGCGGATGGATATCTGAAGATGCGACAACTTTTCCATCAACTTCAGCCACAAGATAAAACGCTTCATCCTTCTCTATGTTAGCAAGCGCTTTAGACAACCACTCAATTTCATCCTCCCTAGAAACCTTCTCGGTTCTAAGTATGTCAGCGCCTTCCTCAACAAGAGAGTTGATAAGCTCTAGCAAATCGTCAAAGTCTTCCCACTTAGGCACTCTCAAAATAACCTGTCGCCCATCTCTAGCATAAAAGCTTTTTACGATTTTACCAGCTTTCATAAAAGTAATAACTTAACATTTAACCCTTTAACACTTTCCAGTTTCGTAATGTTCCTTGTTGATGCTTTTGTATACAACAAGCCACTATAGTGCTTCTGGGGAGGCTTTGGTGACGCATAAAAATATAGGTAATTCAAATACAACCAAAATAACCAAAAAGCAGAATCCAAACATGACAAAGATAAAAATGTTAAACATTTAGCCTACATAAAGCAAACCAATTTAATACACCCATAAAAACAAGACAGAAATTCTTCCCCTTTTCAAAACACAAAACTATGATAAGAATTCCTATTTTGATTTGGCTGTTGAAAATCACCACTCAAAATACTAGAGGGGAGGAGGGCTAGAAAATCCTAGAGGCCCTATTTATGCACTGCAATTCGAAGGATAACGAACTACACAGCTTTTTGTTTGGTATGGAGATTTTCGTCAGTTTTTATATGAGGCGCCGATCAAATCCATACTTTGAGTTCGGCGGACAAACTGAAAACCTCCAAAAAGACCTATTTTGAAATTCTAAGCTTGATTTCGCCGTTTCCTTTTCGCGTTTTATGCGGCGGTGTTAATTGCTTTTCGCTTAAACGCATGTTCGTGTTGAAACAGTCGAAAATTGCGGCTTTAATTCGAAAGAGTCAATTTAAAGTTTGCTAGATTTTTAAACGCCGTCAATCGTTTTTCGTTTTAACACGCTTTTTATTTTGATGTTTTTGGTTTTTGTATATTGCCAATTTCGAAATAACCTCTATAATAGTTCGTGACAACGTTTCCTCGTGAGAGAGAAGGCAGAGGTATAAATTTGGCAGTTGACCCTTTTGGAACAGACGTAGAGATTATTGAAAGGGCAGTTAACGGTAGAAAAATCAAGTTGAAGTGGGACTGGGGAAAATTCAAGAGCACAGAAGGTTTCCCAGTTGATGACAATCTTATAAACTGGGTTATAGGACAGGAACAGGCGCTTAATGAGTGCTTTCTATGTCTTGACGAGTGGGTTCACAAGCTAAAGTGGCTCGAAGAGGCAAAGTGGTATGAAAGCTGGAGCGACCCAAACAAGCCGAAGCCATCAGCAAAAACAGCCATAAGCCCTGGACCATACTTGCTACTTTTGGGAGACCCTGGAACTGGCAAGTCCTTGATTGGCAGGGCTTTAGCTGAAAAATTAACACAGGTCTACAGGAAGAATGGCATAAAACTTTTTGACATACTTTGTTGGAAAAATTCAGCTTTACCAAGCCAACCGAAAATTTCAATTCATAAGGCTGGTGAGGGGAAGAAAATTCTTACTAAGGAACAATTAAAGGAGCTTAAAAGGAAGTTTGTCACAAAGGTCGGGCTTAAAGCCTTACAAATAATGCTGATAGTGATGGGTTTGTTCCTTCTAGGTTTAGGCTTCTACTTTATTTATCAGTCTTGGCAGACTTGGGAGGCAAACCCCTTATTCTATGGGCAGTCATTGCATGAGTATTACAACTACAACTTCATGGACTACCTCGTAAACAAGTTCATCAACCTTGTGCCAGTAACATTCATCCCAGGTGGAAGCCTAATATTCTTCGGAGTCTTCATATGGTGGTTCTCAAAGCTTGGTGGGCTTGGAAACCTTAGGGGGATAGGAGGCGCCCAGCAGACAGAAGTTCCGAAATTGATAGTTGACAACAGTTCTGGGCATGCTCCTTTCGTGGATGCTACTGGACATAGAAGCGCCCAACTTTTTGGTTCAATAGCATGGGACCCATATCAAACAGGCGGCTTGGGAACACCAGAACACCAAAGAGTTACAGCTGGAGATGTCCACAGAGCATCACTCGGCATTCTATACATTGACGAGATAAAGAACCTAGACCCAGAAGAGGCCATCACGCTTTTAACTGTTCTTGAGGATGGACAGTTACCTATAACTTTGAGGGGTAGGTGGCACGGTGGCGACACGGCGGCGATGGCTGTTTCAACAGAGCCAGTCCCAGCCATAACTTTCCTTGTTGGCGCTGGAAACTTTGACAGCATAGGCCAGATTCACCCAGCATTGATGGATAGGATTTACGGTTATGGCAAGGTTGTGAGAATGAATAACGATATGCCCAACACTGTGGAGAATAGGCGCAAATACGTCCAGTTTATAGCCCAAGAAGTTAAACGCTTCAACCTCATACCATTCAGCCGTGAGGCGTGCAAAGAAATAGTTGAGGAAGGAAGAAGGCGAAGCAACAAAAGAGACGCGTTAACAACAAAATTTAGACCATTAATTTCCATAATTAAAACTGCGGCAACGCTTGCCATAAATGAGAACTGCAAAATTGTTGAAAGGCGCCATGTATGCGAGGCCATAGAGCACCACTGCAAGACAATTCAGAGGCAAATACTTGAACATGAAATGAACGAACGCGGCAAACTTTTAGAGATTTCGCCTAAAGGAGTAAAACTTGGACAGATATACGGATTAGCGGTTGTAAGAGACCCCTACAGCGGAGAAATGACTGGAAGCGTCCTTTGCGTAAAGGCGCATATGGTTAAAAGAAGCGAATTATCACGGAGCTATTCAATTAAGGGCTATTATAAAGTGACAGGCGTCGCAAAAGGACAGAGCTTCATATCCGACAGCATAGCCAAGGTTAGAAGCGTAATCCTGCAAAAATATGGAATAGACATAGCTCAAGACTATTTAACGCACATAGACTTCGCCCAATCATACGGCGTAGACGGACCATCAGCAGGAGTAACAATGGCAATACTTCTATGTTCGCTGATAGAGGGCAAACCAATAAGGCAGGATGTGGCAGTAACAGGCGAAATAAACCTAGGCGTTGGAAACTTTATACAAGTGACAGCTGTTGGCGGAGTCTACGAGAAGATTAAGGCGGCTGAAGCGTGGGGATTCAAGAAGGTGGTTATCCCACAGAAGAATTATGAGCACTCAATTGATATCAGAGACTACAAAATTGAGGTTGTGCCAGCCGCCACCCTGGACGACTACCTAAGGGAATGCCTCATTGAAAAGCCCGAAATAAAGGTTCAAGTAAAAACATATAAACACGAAGGCTAATGGGCTTAAATTTTCAACCTTTCAACATTCATTTTTTAAAGCTTCGTTATCAAAGTTGAATTGGTATTATTCGACTTTTATATATACAACTATCGCTCACTATCATCACTAACCTTTCGGCCAGACTGAAAGTCGTATACAAAAGCATCAACAAAGACGCAAAAATTCTTCAATAGTTTTTTATCTGTTCAAGCAATTAATGAGACCTTGAGAGTTTTGACGAAAAGGAAGAAGCGAATATGAGAAACATTAACAAAGTGGAGCTGCGTAGATGGCGCAAAAGGGGCTTTTACAGCGAAAATGTTCTCGTAAAACTTTTGATGAAAAACGGTTATAACGCGGTTCGCATACCAGTGAGTAACCCAAGTCTTAATCCACTGCCAGACATAATTGCAAGAAAAGAAGCGCATGTCTACGCATTTGAAGTTAAAAACGCCGGATACTATGCCTACTTCCCAAAACAGCAAATAGAAAAACTATTCAGATTCCTAAATGAATTTGTTCCGCTGGAAAAGCAGTTTAAACACGCCGTGCTCGCCGCTCATCTGGGCAAGAAGTGGCTCTTTAAAGAAATCGATTGGAAAGAGTGGGAGAAGGGAAAAATTCCAGAAAAAGTTAGAATATTAAAGAGAGATCGGGGGAACTTCGGCTTATAAGGGAATATTATGCTTATATGAAATGTTTTTAAGCAAAATTCTAAAAGGTAAATTTTTAAACATTTTAATGCGTAATTTAAGAGGATATTAAATGAATGTTGAAAGAAATATGATTATCACGATTCTAAAGTTGACCAAAAATGGACCAGTTTCACATGAACTAGTCAACAAAGACGCAAAGATTCCACTGAAAGATGTTAGAAAGATGCTATTAAAATTGCAAAGTGACGGACTTGTTTATGTTGAAGGGGCGATCGTTAAGGCTGATGAGTTACAGCGTCTAAAGTTAACTGTTAAAGCCTTAAGCCTAGGCGCTGACCTTGAAAGTGTAAGCGCACTTCTGCGATGGAAAGAGTTTGAGAGTATGGCTGCAACAGCTTTGGAGAGAAATGGCTACATCGTAGTGAAGAACATCTATTTTAAACATGCTGGGCGAAGATGGGAAATGGATGTTGTTGGATGCAGAAAACCATTAGCGGTATGCATTGACTGCAAGCATTGGCGCCATGCAATTTCGCCTTCCATGTTAAAAGAGATTGTTGAGAAGCAGACGCAGAGGACACGCGCTTTCGCCGAAATCCTTCCAACACTTGCTTGTAAGGTTGAATGCGCCTCTTGGGATTACGTTAAGCTAGTTCCAGCAGTTTTGTCACTTATTGCTGGAAAATTCAGATTTTACGATGATGTGCCAATCGTCCCGATTCTTCAACTGCAGGATTTTCTAAGCCAACTTCCAGCATACATTAACTCTTTAAGGCACTTCACGAAACCTTAACCTACAAGTTCAATAGTTGCTCCAAGCGCCTGACCTGGAACACCTCTTCTAAACCTTGCCCTAACCAAACCTTTCCTCCCATGCAAACCCACAATCTTGCCGACAATTCTGTTTTTTCCCTTCTGCCAAGCAACCTTTCTCCCGACAAGCCTACATGCTTCAGAGGCAGATTTGACATGGCTGAACTGGATTATGCACTCCCTAGACCTTTGAGTTTTAGGACCAACTCTATAGTTAACTATGATTCCGACGGCTTGCTGAGCCATAGCTTCATCACCACGGTCCATTTTTTATAAACTAAAAGTGAAATTTTAAATCCATTTCGGTTCAACGCCCGTAAAACAACCATAATCAAAGCTAACAAGCGTGGAAACAGTAATAAGAAAATTTTGCAAAAACAGATTTCAGTAGCAAAGGAGAGCTTTTCAAAATGTTTGACGAGTACGTTTCCAAAACCTCAAAATCTAAAGTTTTATACGAAAGAGCGAAAAAAGTTTTGCCGGCGGGAGTTTCGTATGGCATAAGATTTTTTGAGCCATACCCGTTTTACACAGCAAAAGCGAAGGGTAGCAAACTTTATGATGTTGATGGAAATGAGTACATAGACTTTTGGCTTGGGCATACAGCGCTCATACTTGGACACAGTCCCAAGCCAGTATTAGATGCTGTTAAAAAGCAGCTTGAGAATGGCACTCATTACGGAACATGCCACGAATTGGAAATCGCTTTAGCAGAACAAGTTGCAAAGATGGTTCCAAACGTGGATATGGTGCGCTTCACAAACTCTGGAACAGAAGCAAATATGTACGCCGTGCGACTAGCAAGAGCCTACACGAAAAAGCGGAAAATTGCAAAGTTTGAAGGCGGGTGGCACGGCGGATACGACACACTCCACATAAGCGTAAAATATCCATTTAACATCCCAGAATCCGCAGGACTAACAAGTGGAGCTCTTCAAGATACAATAGTGCTGCCCTTTAACAACATTGATGGAGTTAGAAGAAAGGTGAAGAATAACGATGATGTCGCTGCCATAATAATTGAACCTATCCTTGGCGCTGGCGGTGGAGTCCCGGCGGAAAGAGAATTTTTAAAGGGACTTAGGGAACTGTGCGATGAAAAGGACATTTTACTAATTTTTGACGAAGTTATTACTGGTTTTAGATTGGCCCCAGGTGGAGCACAGCAACATTTTGGCGTTAACTCTGACATTACTGTTTTCGGAAAGATTTTGGGCGGCGGATTTCCAGTTGGAGCTTTTTGCGGGCGAAAGGAAATTATGGAGAAGCTCGATACGACGGTTTATGAGCGCCCAAATTACGCTTTCCACGGCGGAACATTCGCTGCGAATCCAATAACGATGACTGCTGGCTTGACGACGCTGAAAATTTTGGAGGACGGCAAACTAATAAGGAAGTTAAACGCAATTGGAGGTAAGATAAGAGAAGAGCTGAGGACTATTTTTGAAAAGAATGAATTTGACGTGCAAGTTACTGGCGAAGGCTCACTTTTTAACGTTCACTTTACAAAAGAGGAAATTAAAGACGCAAACACCGTTTTTAGAGCTGATAGGAAGAAGCTCTTGGATTATAATTTGTATTTAATAGCTAATGGCACATTCTTCCTACCAACACACAATGGCGCACTAAGCACAGCTCACTCAAAAAGTGACATAGAAAAACTTTTCCTAGAAACAGAAAAGTACGCCAAAAACAAAAGCCGACAAAAATAGTCCTATTGACTCTTTATTTGCCTAAGCATAAGCTCAGCTCTTTTTAGATCTAGGGGGGTGTTGATGTTGAAAAAAGTTCTAAGTTCATCGTCAAGCTGCTGCAGAACAAGAGTTGAAACATAACGTATTCCATGCAACTGACTTATCATGGACTGCATATTCAAACTGCCAGAAGAAAAAGCTCTCTCCGCAGCTTCCAAAGCTGGTTTGACGTGGTAAACAGCTTGTAAAGGCTCTATGTAGCCGTTTGGCCACCTTGGAATGGCAGCGTTTCTATTTATGCAAAGCTCGAATAGAAGTGAAACTATTTCGTTGGAGATGAAAGGCGTGTCGCATGGAAGCAATGTGGCATACTCTCCATTTGCAATTCTTAATCCAATTAAAGCGCCAAATAGTGGAGTGTGCACTTTTCCTTCATCAGCAACTATTCTGGCGCCTGAACTAAGGACTTTCATGTAATTTTCAACTTGAGTTTTTGAGTTTACAACAACAATTTTTTCTTCGACAATACCGTTTAATGCGTCTAAAACATGTTTTATTAGAGGCTTATTTGCCAGTGGCATTAATCCCTTGTCTTGTCCGAATCTGCTGGAAACTCCTCCAGCTAGGATTATCGCCGACTTATCCAATAACTATTGGTCTCCAATGCTATTTTGACTTTGATAAAGAGCGTGCAGCTTCCGCAATTATAAACAAGCCTATAAGAACAATTACCATGGCGTACCATGGCAACATGTAGCCCATCAGCGCCGCTCCACCAAGAACAAGTGCTAATATTCCTATAAATAGACTGAACTTGCTTAGAGTCATTCCTAAACCTGTTCTAGCAACATTTAGCCCAATTAGGATTACACCAGTTCCAACAGCAATACATGGCAACATAGCTTCGAGGGCTATTCCATACACGGTCATGGTCAAGCTGACGCCAATCATGACGAAGAATATTCCCCATGCGAGAGAGGTTAAAGCCACATTCTTATTCAAAGCAGGCACCACAAACTGAAACGTTCACTGCAATGCGATATAAAACTATCGCACAAGTCAACGTATGAAATATTACTAAAGCGGAATAGACTATATTACCAAACCAACGCACACCTCCTCTTAAACGAAGAGGAAAAGGCAAATGAACGCGGAAATTAAAGAACTCAACAGGATAATCTGCAAGCAATGCGGTGAAATAGACTATGAAAAATGCAGAAATTGCAAGATACATCAGTTGATAAATAAGATAGCAAATGGAAGCTAAGCAAAGCCTTCAACTTTATTTGCAATACTCTCTAGGATCCTCGTAAAGGGATGTTCTGGTTTCTCCTGAGCAAATATTACGTGACCTTCACCCTTCAAAACATCACAGAAACATGGAATTATCCCCAAAATTGGGGCTTGATAGACATCCTTAATCTTGGTTTGCACCTCATCTTTTCCGCCTTTCAAGACAATGTCGTTCAAAACTTTGTTAAGAACAATTTCGGTTTTCTTTTCAAAGAGTTCATAGAGTTCCTTAAGCATGCGTCTTGTGCCATCAACATCAGATCTGTCAAAAGTTGTTGCAACAATCACCATGTCAGCGCTTACAATAGCGTTTATTGATGAGTACTGCAGTCCTGGGCTTGTATCAAGTATCAGATAATCAAAGCCTTTCTCATTCAGAAGCGAGTTTCGAAGGGCTAAAAGTCTTCCTAAAGCGCGCATCTCCCACTTCCTATCTTTTGCAGTCATGTCTCTGATGGCCTCTGTTGCCGGGTTGGCAAATCCAACGAAAAATTTGCCGTTGTCTTTGATTTTATCACTGAGGTCGACCAAAACCCTGTCAATTTCGCATGTACCATTCAAGTAGTCATTCAGCCAATAGTTCACATTTTCAGCTTTAAGAAGTGTTAGGATGCTCGGTGCTCGAAAGTCAAGGTCCAGAAGGCAAACTTTTTTGCCGCGTTTGGCGAGCGTTGCAGCTAAATTTATTGATATTATTGTTTTTCCAGTTCCACCCTTGTAAGAGTGAACGGCAATAATTTTACCCAACACTATCCCCCTTGACTTTCCCTATCAACATAAAAGTAGGCTTTACGCCCCTTACGCTCCTTCTTCAAATATCCCATAATCACAAGCTGGTTCAAATAGGCGCTTTCAACGGCTCTTGCCCTACGGGTCTGCTGCGCTATTTCATCCGCCGTGGCGCGTCCAAGCCTGCAAACGGTCATTGCAGTCTTCCTCAAGTGGTCTGGCATAGAAAGCAGCGTCATCACATCCAGTGGCGCCTCAGGAAGCGGTTGAAGTTCCCTCCTGTCATGCTTCTGCAGCTCAATTATTATTTCCATCTTCTCATTTAACTTCTCAAGGTTTTCTCTAATTTTCTCTAGAATCTGTAGAGGCTTCTTCCCTAAAAATTCCTGTTTAGCCACTGTTTTTTCCCCGTAGTGTATTACGCTTATACAGTCATGGTAAGAGTGCGGAGACTTTATTAAGTCTTACGAAACAAAAGTCATTATTCACGAAACAAACACAAACTACTTACAACAAAAACAAATTCTAAAGTAAAACTCCAGAAAGCATAATGAAGAGCAGCAGGAAAATGAGTAACACAACTGTACATCGCATAGAAAGTGCTTGAAGACTGTTTATAAAAATTGGAGTTTTAATATGGCACTAAAGCCTTGTTTCTAGCTTCCTCAACAATTGGCAGTACTTGTTTAAGCTCTCGGAAGTATTTTAGCACCGTTATGCCTCTTTGAGTTATTGCGTAAACTACTCTTTGCTTGCCGACGGTTCTCTCTTCAATTAGGTTTTGTTTCATTAAAAAGTCAAGATATTCCTTAAGTACACTACAGTTCACGTTAGCTTTATACATTATGTGCGTCAACTTCAATGGACCGCGATGAGCTAACACTTTAAGTATGTCGATATACATTTCGAGCTTGGAACGTCTCATCATTCAAACCTCTTTTGCGATATTTTCACCCTTTTTATATAAAGCTTTTATGGATTCAAACTACGTCTTTCCCCTATTTAGTCGGCATTAGTAGCTTCTTTTCTCTTGTGCACGCATTAACACATTTATTCTATTTTGGAAGGCCGTAACCATGTCATCTAGCAATATTTTTTGCAATTCCGAAGAGAGCATCTCAATGTTTTCCTTGAAAACTCTAGCCATCTTAACTTCCAAACTTTTCCTCTTCTCTGAAGTTATACTTTGTCTCAAGTGGTTTCCTCCAACTTTTACGCAAAGTGATAAGCAAAGCGCATATAACTAACTTATGAATTCACAATCTAGATTTGAGGTAAGCACGCAAAGCTTGTTAGAGAATATTTTTATTTTTGGGTTTGCTATCTTTTTTTGCCGGATGATGAGAAGGCATTAGATTGATTTGTAGATGAAATCTCAGAGTTACTCGGACGGCAACGAATGAGAAGTTTTCACGTTACATACAAATACAGTGAATGGATGTGGAATTCTCCTTCTAATATTTGAATGCTTTTTGCTGGGCAAAGCACCATCAGTGGATGGTTATGGACTAATATTCTCGTTCCTCCTTGGCATTCACTAATTATTATCTCTGAAAGCTTTTGGATTATTGGCGGAAAAGAATATACGTATATAACGTTAAGTTTGGAGAGGTCAACTGCAAAAAGGTCTACATTGACAATTTCGATTAAATGTTCAAGTCTAGCCATTTTCGCGTTTTTGCGTGCGATCTTGGCTAAAGCCAAATCAATAAAAACA
>Ga0315298_1003984_pt1 | contig 22638 bp, 20 predicted proteins | sample WHS_1_MG_FD_203077 | JGI IMG/M metagenome (GOLD analysis project Ga0315298, IMG submission 203077) | Extremophilic microbial mat communities from Washburn Hot Springs, YNP, Wyoming, USA - WHS_1_MG | ecosystem: Environmental > Aquatic > Thermal springs > Hot (42-90C) | place: USA: Wyoming...
CCGCAGAGGGCGGCATTTTCTTTTTGGTTACTTTTTCTTTGTTGCTGGAGACAAAGAAAAAGTAACAATCTAACCACAAATGTTGTGGTTTAATGATTGGCCGATAAAGCAACGCCGACGGCTTTTCTTTCGGTTCACTTTCTTTTGGCCGTTCAAAAGAAAGTGAACATGAGGTTTTACTTTCTGGTCGTTCAGAAAGAAAGTGTGAAGGGTTGCTTCGTATGAATATAATTTAATCAAAAATGGGGAATTGCTGAATTATTCAAGATTTCAGTTGCTTCGGTGGAAAACATTGCCAAACCACGGCTCTTAAAAATATTTTTGGATACCGTGGATTACATCTTTCGGAAGAAATGCTTTTAGGTCTTGGTGGAGGTATTGGTTTTATTTATTGGTATACAAAGCAAATGTCGTCTCCATTTATTGGCTGTCGTAATGGGAAAGTAGATGAGTTCACTTTGAACATCTGCAAACGAATATGAATTTCTTTAACTATCTTTACAATACCTTCATTTATATCGAGATTGGTGGTACTGGAGAAAGCGCCTTTCGTCCTATGTATGCTAAATTTCTTGAAGAAGCAAGTCTTATAATAAACAAACCGGAATTAAATGAGATTGCTGAATTGTTCAAAAAATCAGGAAAACTCTGGAGTGAGATTGCAACGGCGGCTCTTCCATATTCATGGTCAGTACTTAAAAGAATAAGAGAATTGTCAATTAATAAAAATCAGATATTTGAAGAGAACGGGTTAAGTGGCCTGGAGAAAATGGGAAAAATTAATGTTGAGCTGGATGATTTGATGAAAAAGGCGGTGATTGAATTACAGAAGAGAGATGCTACACCTTTATTGGAAAATAGGAAAAGTCTCTAAACTTTTGCATATCAAAATTCGATAATAAACCAGAAGGTTTTTCTGAGAATTCCCACTAAAAGAAGCCATGAGGTGATTTTTGTAAAAGAGGGTAAGGAATTTAAAAATAATCTTGACAAAATTTAAATTTCCTTTAATGTATAAACTAATAAAAAGTAAGGAGGCTTCCTGTGAATAAAAATCTTAGGCGGCATTTTTTTATTGATAAGCCCTTTCAATTAAGGTTTATTATTCGCTTCTCTGTTTTAATATTGATAAGCCTTGGAATATCTCTATCATATCTGGGAGTAATCAATTATTATCGCTATAACAAGGGAATGTATATACAATTTAAAAGCGATCCTGAGACGCTCGAAATGCTTTCGAAGCAATCACCAGAAGAAACAGTGAAGGATGTAGAAGTCCTTAAAAAATACTTTGATATGTCTAAAACTCTGAATTTATTTCAGCTTTACTGGGAACCCATTGTTTATATAAGTATTCTTTACATAATTGTAATATGCATATTTGGGATCTTCATATCCCACAAAATGGCAGGACCTGTCTTTAGAATAAAGCGTACTCTTACTGAAGCCAGTGAGGGTAAAATAGATGTAAAAACCCTTCGCTTCCGCCTCAGAAAGAAAGATGAACTTCAGGACCTTGCAGAGGCTTTGAACAAGTTCATTGAGAAAAAGGTAGCAAAGTAAGATTATACACCACAGGCGACTGGAAAGGGATGCTGGACTGGAGGAAGCTCCAGTTTTCGCAGCCGTTTTATCAGTATGTGGCTTAAAAAAAATTAAGGTATTAAAAAAAGAATCGGAGGGTATAACCTCCGATTCTTTTTTGTTTTATTTAAGTACTACTTTATCTCTACATGGCTCCACGCATATGATCCCTTGTAATGTATGTACCAGTATCCATCAGAGGCAGCTGGAATCTGGAATTCGGCTACCCATTTATTCGCATAGCTTGTTCCGTTTATATCAAGGATATCAACATTCCAGGAATTCACATACCTGCTATAATCATTCTGGGTTGTGGAGAATTTATTGGACTTCCAGTAAAGATCTCCTGCTCCATCCTTGGTAAATGGCAATGTAATTTCTGTATATTGCACACTTGATACGCTGCTTGCAACACTGCTAATAGCAGAAGAAACAGCGCTTGAGCGACTTGAGCTTACAGCAGAGCTTACAACTGAGGAAACTGCACTGGATACAGCGCTCGAACGGCTTGAAGAAACTGAAGATACAGCAGAAGAAACAGCCGATGATACTGCACTCGATCTGCTAGAGGATACCGAAGATGCAACAGATGATGAGCTTGCTGAACCCGGCAGATTTCCATACAGTAATGTAGAACCCTCGTAAACAGGTACATTCGGGTTATTTGTACATGGTGTACTACCACTTGTTACTGTATTGTTTATATACTTATACGAGAAGTCATTCGAGTTGTCATTTGTAACATTCTGAGGATAAGTAAATCTGAATTGAATCTCCTTCTTGTATGCTGACTGTCCACCAGGGTAGATCTTACCTTTCCAATCCACATTAATATAGTAAATGTTTCCACTATATTGTTTAAGTGAAACTACACCAGCACTGTCCTGATTGTAGTTTACAGAAAGTGTAATATCGTTGGCAGTATATCCTGCAGCAACAAGTTCAGAAATATCAATAAAGTAGCGATACGAAAGATTGGTACATACCCTCGCTGGCCATCCGGAAAGGTTGTGAAGGAGTGCCTTTACTTCAAGGAAGTTAACACCAGATGCATTTATAGATGTCTGTACAAAGAACTCAAGATTGGATGGAGTTTCATTTGCATTAAAGTTAGCTATAGGAGTTCCACCATAGGTGTTATACATTTTCGCAAGAGCTCCAACAAAACCTGCATTGTAATCACAAGCTACTTCATTGCAGGTATAATTGGCTATGTCATCTGTATAACTATCGCTTGAATCAGGTCCTCCAACAAGCGCTCCATAAAGTGTATGTCTATGATATGAAGGAACACTCTGGCTATCTGCCCAGGAGCCATGTGATGTCCTGTGGTGTGGCCTCTTCGGAGGATTTGTTCCAAATCCTACAACAAAGCTTCTTCCAGTACTTCCAAGGGCATAGTTAACCTGATTCTCTGCAAAGCTCTTATATGTTGATATCTTAGAAGCATCAGCACCCGACCAATCTGAATATACAAAAGCCACAAAAGCTGTTGTTGTTGCATATCTTAAAGAACCCCAGCTATCAAGCCAGGCAAGTCCTTTCGGTGTATATGTTATCTTTGAACCACCATAACCCACTGTCCAGAAATCTAAGTGTCGTTCTACATATGCCTTATACTGAGATTTTCCGGTTATTTTTGCCAACAACATCATGCCACCAACGTTCTTATCGTCCCAGCAAAGAGCCCATTTATTGGTATTGTTGACTTCGGTAGCAGCATATTGCTCTGCCTTTGTTAGATAGGTATCACCAGCGCCTGCTAAATATAGCCAAGCTCCTGCCCATATAAGCTCATCATTAAACCCGCTCCAGGAGTTGTAATAACCCTGAGCTGCAGTATAACCAGAATCACTCTTTGCGCTCTCTGCTGCTGCATAAAATTCTTTTGCTGCAGATAGATAAGAAGAATTGCCAAGTACTATAGAGGCGGCAGCAAGTGCTGCGGCACTTTCACCAAGAACTGTAGATGTGGCTGCAGATTTGTAAGTAGGCCTATCCATCTGCATACACTCCGCAGGTCCCCACCAGGCATGGTCAAGACCACCATCTCCAACCTGGTAAACCCATCCGGCATTCTTACAACCAACAAGATAATCGGCTGCCCATTTGATGGCATCCTGAATATAAGTCAATTGTCCACTATTCTGAAAAGCACTCTTATACTCATAAACTGCCCACGAAAGCATTGTGGTAGTATACGCCATCGGAAGATTAAACTTAACATGGTCACCAGCATCATACCATCCACCTTGAACTCCATCACTTAGTCCAGAATCTCCTCTCCAGTTGTCTCTTTTTGTGGTAGGAAGCTTTCCAGACCTCTGGAATTCATAGAACATAATGGCTTTCTGCAAGGCTTCACCATAATTGTAGCCTCCTGCCTTTGTTACAGAACTGCCCTTGTCAGAGCCGTCCAGCGAACCAATTGTAGAGCAGGAAACTACCAGAAAAGCTGTAATAGCAGATATAGCTACAATCGCTATAGCAAGATACAGCTTGTTTCTGGATTTAAATTTCTCTCTCATAAATCCCTCCTGTGTATATTGAGATATAATTCTCTCTACAATGATTATACCAGAATGTGCATTAGAAGAAGATAGTCTTAAAGTATGGATTTAGTAGTACTTTAAGTACTATTTTAATCCTACCAATGGTTGGTAATGCAAAAAACCCCGCTGTGGTAGGGTAAATGGTCATTGTCATCATCTTTCCATCCCTCAGGTCTTGCTTAAGGAAAGGGCACAGAAAATCTACCCTCGCACATTCGGCCTCCTGCCTCATGTGCTCGGGGCGAAATGCATCCTGCATTTCTTGGCGTAATGGCGGGTAGGATTTTCCTGTGGGTACAAGCGCAAGACATTCGACGGAAAGATGATGACAATGACCAGCGGGTAAAAACCACAGCGGGTATTATGTAGGTAAAGGAAATAAAAAAAAGAAAAAATAGAAAAACCGACACCGCGCCATGGTTATAGTAATTTGTGTTTAGAGGAAGCATTGATTATAGATAGAGCGTGTTAACCGCTATTACATAAAGGAGAAGTTTACCACGCCGTAAAGGACTACGGCGGGGCTTTTGAATCAGCACAGGATGTGATGATGAAAAAGCCATATAGTTAAGGAGGCAAGAAGTAAATAAAGTATTAAGGTTAACACCATTGGTATAGAAAAAGAATCGGCCGATAAAGCGGTGTCGGCGACTCTTTCTTTGCACACTTTCTTTCTGGTCGTTCAGAAAGAAAGTGTGAAGGGCTTTTCACCGCTCCCGAGCCTGAGCAGTTGCATTGCAAGCTTTGCGTAGCGTGGGCGGGCGGGTTTTCTTTCGGTTACCTTTCTTTTGCCCGGACAAAAGAAAGGTAACAGTTGGTTTGTAACTGCTTTCCCTTGAAAAGCAGTAAACTATTTCTTTTGGCCGTTCAAAAGAAAGTGAACATGAGGTTTTATTTTCTTTCTGGTCGTTCAGAAAGAAAATGTGAAGGTTTTTCCACCTGTTTTTCCCCAAAAACAGCGGAGGAAAAGATTTCTCAGGAGAACCCACCACCAGGGGGCTGTCCCAGTTATAACAACTTTTGGACAGCCCCAGAGGCAGGAAGAAGGAATTGGAATGACAGAAAAAGGAGAGAATTGCTATTGACAATACCCTTATTTTTTATTATAATTAGCATATGCTAAAAATGGAGGTAATATTTTATGAGGTTAGCTATACCAGTTGAAAGTAATGAAGAGCTAAATTCGAAGGTCTATGGGCATTTTGGTAGCGCACCGTATTATGCAATCTACGATGCTGATAGTGGAAATTTTGAAATCCTGAAAAGTGAAAACGACCACAGGGTACATGGAAATTGCCAGCCCATTTCTTTATTGAGCATTAAAGGGGTAAATGCAATTGTTTGTGGAGGAATGGGTGTGAGAGCTATAGGCAGGCTTGGTGAAATGAGCATAAAGGTTTATTTTTGCGGCGACTCTATAACGGTAAGTGATGTAATTCAGAAATGGAAAGAAAACCAGCTAAAGGAATTAACCATTAAAGATGGATGCGGGGGACATCATCATTAAGAAAAAAAATCTTGATGAAGAGTAACTTAAGTTATCTAAGAAATTTTGGGGAGGATACTTATTATGCATTATAAATTTCTGGAGGATGGATAAACGGAGAATCTTATACAAAACAAAAATGAAATAGGATTATCAATTAATACTGGAAGATTTTAAAATTTAGATTGACACATTTCCTTTTGTGTAGTAGTATTATTCTAAAGAGTTAAAGGAGATTTAAAAATGTCACAGGAAGAAAAAATCAAATTTTTGATTAAGACTATCTTAGAAGAATTGCATATAGAGCTAAAAGATATATATATTTTTGGTTCCAGAGCGAGGGGTGATTTTTGTAACCAGAGTGACTATGATATTTTTGTGGTTATAAAAGAATTGAATGAAGGATGTACAAAGAAGCAGATATGGTGGTTATTGTATAGTAAAATTCATAAGGATTTTACCGACACTCCTTTTGATATAATAGTAAAAACTGAAAAAGAATTTGAAAATAGAAAAAAAATTGCTAATACTATCAGCAATGAAGTGCTGGTAGAAGGTATTAAATTATGAATCAGGAAGTTTTAAACTGGGTAAAAAAAGCAAGTGAAGACTTAAAGGTTGCTGAACATGAGATGAACCTTGAAAGCGATGATATCATAACAAGTGCAGTCTGTTTTCATTGTCAGCAAGCCATTGAAAAGTTTTTAAAAGCATTTTTAACCTCAAAAAATATTAGAGCAGGTAAAACTCATGATCTGGCATATCTTATGGAGCAGTGTATAAAAAGTGACAGTGATTTTGAAAAACTTGATAGGGAAGAAATTGAAAAGATTACTTTCTATGCGATAGAAGTAAGATATCCTGAAGATTTTTACATTCCTTCACTTGAAGAAGCCAGGGAATGCATGGGAATAGCAAGAATATTACAGGATTTTGTTTTAAGAAAATTGGGCTTTGATGGTAAGATTTGAATATGAGAATCTATACTCTGGCTGAAAATTTAGTATATCAAGAAGGGCTTTTAGCAGAACATGGATTTTCGCTTTTTATTGATGCAAAGGATAAAAAATTCCTCAGAAGTTCTGTAATCCAAACCCTTTTGCTTTTTCTTCTTCCATTAATTATAATTTCTAATCTGAATGGTTTTTGTTATGGAGAAAATTTGTGCGTGTATTCAAAAATCTTGTACTAAAGGGCGGTGGTGTTAGAGGAATTGCTTATCTTGGTGCTCTTGAGGTTCTTGATAAACACGGGATTCTTGCTTCTATTGAAAGGGTTGCGGGAACTTCGGTTGGAGCTATATCGGCACTGATAATTTCATTGTTTCCTTCTTTCAAAGAAATTAAAGCTGTCGCAGATACTTTAGAGTATAGCAAGATTCCTTCTGAGGGATTAAAAAAGGAGATCAAAGAAGAAAATAAAAAACAGGTTAAACAATTTCTAAGTAATATAAGACCTTTAAAGGTAAACTTACAAAGCGTGAAGAGGCTTTTGTTAAATTATGGATGGTATTCAAGCGATTATATTTATCACTGGCTTAGAAAGGTTATAGCCAGCCAGTTTGCAGTGAAAAAGCCCCTCTACACTTTTGCAGATTTTATAAACTCTTCCATTCATAAAGATAAGCAAAAGTTTAAGGAACTCTATATTACAGGAACAGATGTTTCAAAAAGATGTGGCAGGGTTTTCTCGTATGAAACTACCCCCGATATGGAGGTGGCTTATGCTATAAGGATTTCAATGTCAATTCCATTTTTCTTTGAGTCTATACCTTACAGATATCCTTCTGATAAAGAAGATCATTTCTGGGCAGATGGTGGAATTATGTGGGATTTTCCAATAGGTATTTTTGACACTCCTAAATATACGAAGAAAATTAAACATGGAATCAACAAAGAAACCCTTGGTCTATTTCTCTACACTTCTCCTGAAAAAAAGGTTTATGATGCAATTAACAACCTGATTGACTATGTAAATTCTGTCTTTGATTCATTGCTTCTTGTACAGGAACATCTTTGTTTCCATGAAGAGCGGCATCGGAATAGAGTGATTTTTATTGATGATTTAGGAGTATCTTTTAAGAATTTTGGAATTTCTTATGGAGATGAAACATACTGGAAACTTTATAAATCGGGTTATGCAGCCGCAGAGAATTTTATAAATGGACTTTCTTATTTTAAGAAGAGATTTTACAGAATTAAAAAAATGAATAATCCTATTATTAATGGTTTAGCTAAATCTTAAAGCCATTTCTGTTATTTTTTCAAACTGCTTTTGTGCAATCCATTCTTTATTAAAGAGGCTTGCGCCAATAGCAATACCGTCTATACCATTCTTAATGTATTCAGAAAAGTTTTCTGGAGTAACTCCTCCACAGGCAAGAATTTTTATATAGGGAAATGGCCCTTTCAGTTCTCTAACATACATAGGCCCTCCGGCGCAGGAGACTGGAAAAACCTTTACCATATCTGCGCCTGCATCCCAAGCATCAAGCACTTCTGTGGGAGTAAAGGCGCCAGGATAAACAGGGATTTTACTTTGTTTACAGAATTGAATTATATCTCTGTGTGCAACAGGGGAAACAATAAACTTTGCTCCTGCATCAAGAGCGGATTTCAATTCATCCATTTTAGTAACAGTACCAGCACCAATAATGGCTCTATTTTTAAACTCCTTTACTGCTTTGCTTATTAAAGCAGATGCTCCTTCTGTATTCATTGTGACTTCAAGGTGGATGAATCCACCATTCAATGCAGCTTCAAAAGCTGGAATTATATCTTTTTCAGAAATGCCTCTTGCTATACCAATTTTAAGCAATTCTTTCATTCTTTCGTGTTTTATATCCTCTCTTTCTTTTTTATATCCTCTTCAGTTTCCGGGGTTGTAAGCATGTCATAAAATTTTGCAAAATTGTCTTTATCCGGAGAGTCCCGAAAGGCTATTGCTGTGCGTGGATGTTCATTGAGTATTCCTGTAATCATATACGGAATAATATAGCCCCATTCAATCTTTTCACGGAGGGGAAGATAATAATCCTGAATGAGCTTAAGAACAGGACGAAGTTTGAACTTTGGATTTTGAAGAAAGCTTATAAGTAATTCCAGGCAGCAGTTACCGGGCCCTCTACCTATTCCATAGACCGATGCATCGAGATGATTTGCACCATCAATAATTGCCTGTATTGTATTTCCAAAAGCAAGCTGACGATTATTGTGTGTATGAATACCAATAGTCTTGCCTGGCAGGGCATTTAAGTATTTTTTTACAAGGAATGTTACATCCTCACAATACATTGCTCCATACGAATCCACAACATATACAACGGGTATGTCTGTTTTACTGAGATCATTTAAAGCCTCGTCTATCTCCCTTTCAAGGTTTGTTGAAACAGCCATAATATTAACGGTTGTTTCATATCCCTTGTCCATTATCATATTACAAAGGTCTATAGCCTTATCTATATCTTTTATGTAACACGCGACACGTATCATATCAAAAGGAGACTCTGTTTTTGGTTTTATATCCTTTTCCTCCACACGTCCTATATCCACCATACAGGCAAGTTTAATTTTTGATTCAATACCATCAATAATTCTTTTTGTATCATCATCATCACAAAAACGCCACTTTCCAAATTCCTTTGGGTCAAACTTTTCTTTAGAGGCTTTATATCCCATTTCTATGTAATCAATTCCAGACTCGCTTAACGCTTTGTATGTAGCGCGCACAAACTCATCGGAAAACTGCCATTTGTTGATTAATCCTCCATCACGGATTGAACAATCAAGAACTTTTAATTCGGGTCTGTACATAAAATCATCCTTTAATTTATTTTTACCACTACTTCTTCATCCGGAGAGAGGGGGATTCGAACCCCCGGTACCCTTCTGGGGCACACGCGCCTTCCAAGCGCGCTCCTTAAACCACTCGGACATCTCTCCTTAAAAAATAAGGTGCACTATTATAATTGCAAAGAATCCTTTTTTCAAGAGATAGTGCTAATTATTTAAATATTAAACCGTACTATCAGTATGTATAAAACAGTACTCAAGGTATTAAAACTGAGTGTAAGTAAATGTTTATAATATATGCTAGAAAGCTTATAATAGGAGGTTTTGTATGAAGAAGATAATCCTGTTATTAGGGGCTATCCTTATGTTTTTTCCTGCTCTTGTTACATCTCAAAGTAATGATGCCAGTTCAGCTCAAATTGAGATTAAGGTACTTACAGATAAGCTGGTCTATTCACCGGGAGAGATTGTTATAATGAAACTGGAGGCTAAAAATGTTGGGAGTACACCGGTACAACTTATGTTTCCTACTTCGCAACGCTTTGACTTTGTTGTGATATATAACGGAAGGGAAGTATGGAGATGGTCAGCAGATAAAGCCTTCTTGCAGGTTATAGGATATGAGTATCTTAAACCCGGGCAGTTCCTTGAATATAAGGTGGCGGAGTATAAGGCAGAAAAGCCTGCAGGGGTTTACAATCTGATTGGGATCCTTACATCAAAACCGGCTTATAAAGGAGAAACAACATTTAAAGTAGAGTAATTTTAGGGAAAACGACTCATATAGACATAAACCGTAGCGGGGATGGAGATAAAAGTAGCACTGGCTGCGCCAGTGCTACAATGCAAAAACCCCGCTGTGGAGGGTAGAGGGTCATTGTCATCATCTTTCCGTCTTTCAGGTCTTGCTCAGAAGTAATAGCACGGAAAATCTACCCTCGCACATTCGGCCTCCTGCCTCATGTGCTCGGGGCGAAATGCATTCTGCATTTCTTGGCGTAATGGCGGGTGGGATTTTCCTGTGAGTGCAAATCGCAAGCCATTCGACGGAAAGATGATGACAATGACCAGAAAGCATAGACCACAGCAGGGATTATGTAGGTATAGAAGATAAAAAATAAAATAAAAAATAACACCGTGCTCAAAGGTAAAAGCAACACTCCGCCCTCAACGACCGCATCCTGCGGTCTTAGTAAAGGCGAGGAGGTGAAAACTGAAAGAAAAAAGTTGTTCATACACATAAGTAAAAACCACAGCGTGGGTTATGTAGGTAAAGGAAATAAAAAAATAAAAAAGAAAAAAAATCCGACACCGCGTCATGGTTATAGTAATTTGTGTTTAGAGGAAGCATTGATTATAGATAAAGTGTGTTAACCGCTATTACACAAAGGAGAAGTTTACCACGCCGTAAAGGACTACGGCGGGGCTTTTGAATCAGCACAGGATGTGATGATGAAAAAGCCATACAGCAGAGAAGAAAGGTGGCAATAAAGTATTGAGGTTAACACCATTGGTATAGAGGAAGAACTGGCCGATAAAGCGGTGTCGGCGATTCTTTCTTTGCTTACTTTCTTTCTCATCGTTGAGAAAGAAAGTAAGAAGGTTTCCCCTCGTCCTTGCTCGGGGCATGCTTTTTTGGTTACTTTTTCTTTGTTGCTGGAGACAAAGAAAAGAAAGGAGGATTTTATGGAAAAAACAGCTTTGGTTTTTGGGACTGTTCTTTTTTGTTTGATGATTACGGGATGTCAGCTTCAGTTTAATGGCACTGCAGAAGCTTCCGGTAAACACGCAATAAATAGAGCAGTTTTACAGAATGGAATACCATCCATAGCATGGGTTAAGGACATTAATTCCAGTGGTTATATCGATGGAGCTCCCATTGGAGGATTTGGAGCTGGAACAATAACCATGCGGTATGATGGTAACTTTTATAAAGGAAGATTAAATATTGGGGAAAATAATCTTACTGTGGATAACTCTTGTAACTTTTATGTATATCAAAAACCTTCAGGTCAGAGTGCCGTATTTAAGAAGCTAAACGCTTCTTCTCTTGGGTCAGGCCAGGCAAACTATTATTCTCTTTTTCCTGTTGCATGGGTTGATTATTATGGCAGTACTTTTCCTTCTAAAATGGTAGTAAAGCAATTCAGCCCGATTATTCCGGGTGACTATCAGCGAACAAGCTATCCTGTTGGTATTTATGTATGGCAGATATCAAACACCGCGGGAACTTCTTGCGAAGTGGCAATAATGCTTACCTGGAATAATAACTTTAGCGGTAGCTTTACAGAGGCCTATGTTAGCAATAACAACAAGGGAATTATATTAAGGCGTAGTGGAACGGCAAATGCTACCGAAAAGAATCAAGGGGAATTTACACTGGCTTCAAAAGAGATTTCTGGGGTAACTGTAACCTATGGGTCTGCTTCTACTGTTTCTTCGCTTGAATCTGAGTTTTCAACGAATGGTACATTGAGAAATGTAACGGGGAATCACACAATAGGTGCGGTTGCCTTTAAGGTAACACTATCACCTAATCAGGCAGTAAAAATCCCTATAGTATTGTCCTGGGATATTCCAATTGTGCAATTGGGTAATAAATGGTATCGTAGATATACGCGTTATTCTGGAAGATCTGGATTAAACTCTTCAAAAATTGCCGGGGAGGCTCTTAATGATTATGAAGCCTGGGAATCTTCTATAAACTCATGGCAAAATGAAATTATCAATAATTCAAAATATCCTGACTGGTTAAAGACAACTTTATTTAACGAGCTTTATTACTATTTTGCAGGAGGTACAGTCTGGGAAGCAGGAGCAGCTTCCGGACAGGCTGATGACGCAGGTGAAGATATGTTCAGCCATCTTGAATGTTTTGACTATGTATTCTATGGAACTTCAGATGTACGCTTCTATGGTTCCTGGCCGCTTATTTTACTCTGGCCCGAACTGGATAAACAGGCTGTAAAGCAATTCAGCGATAGTATTTACAACAATCGAAGCGATAGACCAGCAGCTCTCGGTACCTGTGCCCATGATTTTGGAAGTACAAACAATGTATTTACAAAATGGAATGCATATACTTACAGAGATTCAACTACCTGGAAGGATCTTAATTCAAAGTTTGTTCTTATGGTTTATCGTGATTATGTATTGACAGGAAAAAGCGATACATCATTTTTAAATTACTGCTGGAACTCTGTAAAAACAGCGATGAATAAGGTTAAAAGTCAGGATACTGATGGAGATGGATTGCCCAATTCCACAGGCATAGATCAAACCTATGATGATATGAGTTTAACAGGTAATTCGGCATATTGTGGAAGTTTGTTTCTTGCTGTCTGTCTTGCTGCAAAACAGATAGCTATAGCTATGGGTGATTCTGCAACTGCAAACACCTATCAATCATGGTATGACCAGGGAAAAGCAAGCTTTGAATCAAAACTATGGAACGGTAGTTACTACAATATAGATACGGGTAGTTCATCGACATCCAGAATTATGAGTGACCAGATATGTGGGCAGTGGTATTCTAAGGCTATCGGGTTGGGAGATATACTGGATAAAAGTCATGTGGCGAGTGCGCTGAATGTTATATATCAAAACAACTTCAAAAAGTTTGATAGCGGCCAGCATGGAGTTGTAAATGTTATGACCAGCAGTGGTACAGTGGATAATACAAGTATTCAGACAAGAGAAATGTGGGTTGGAACAGCCTGGGGGGTTACTGCTTGTATGGTTCAGGAGGGATTAACTTCGCAGGCTTCTGAAATTGGAAATAGCCTTTACAACACGATCTATCAAAACAACCAGCTATATTTCAGGACACCAGAAGCATGGCAATCCGGAGTTTCTTCAATCAGGGCTTATTATTATATGAGAGCCAATGCAGTTTGGGCAGTTAAGTATGCCTATGATAATGCTGGAAGTATTAGCAGTTCTTCTAGCATTTCTTCAGTAAGCTCAAGCCATTCAAGTATTGTATCCTCTATTAGTTCCAGTCGTTCCAGTGTAGTATCTTCTATCAGCTCCAGTCGCTCAAGCGTTGTGACTTCTGTTAGTTCGAGCCGCTCGAGCACAATTTCTTCCATTAGCTCCAGTAGATCAAGTATAATTTCATCGATAAGCTCAAGTCGCTCAAGTGTTGTGTCTTCTTCAACAAGTAGTGCATCGAGTGTACAATATACCGAAATAACTATACCATTTACAAAGGATGGTTCTGGAGAATTTTACTGGAAGACTAAAGGCTTTTCAACTACACCAAATGACTATAGTCACTATGTAAATTCCTGGAATCTAGATATTCTTGAGATAAACGGAACAAGCTATGCGAATAAATGGGTTGCCACATTTACCATACCTGCATCTTCAGATGGATACTGGTACATACGCTATAAAGGTTCATATGCTTATAGTCATCTCGAGATAAAATAGGGGAAAGATAATGTATATGCGGGGTCTGTCCAATGAATAAGCCCCGCATATACGAAATAACACTCCTGTGTTTCAGTAAGAACTTTCTTGACCAAAAATCTTTTATAAAGTTATAATAATAAACTATTAATTTCGTTTGTTTTAATATTATCAGGAGGAAAATAGTATGAAAAAGTTTTTGACATTAATGACAATTTTTGGGCTTGTGTTGGGTATTGTTTCTGCGTCATTTGCTGCTAAGGCAGAAACAAAGGCTAAATCTGATAAGGTTGAAAAAACGGGTAGTTCGACAAAGGACTATGCAGTAACTTTTAACCCTTTTGCTCTAATTTTTGGTTTTGCCTGGGGCGGGCTATGGATTTCCGGTGGGTTTGAAGCTATGATTTCTTCTCCCATTAGCATTCAGGCTGATGTTGATTTTTTAACCTTTCCATCAGCGGGATGGAATAATTCTGCCGTGGGTCTTAATGTGAAAGGCAGGTATTATCTTAATCAGTATATAAAACTGTGGGAACCAAAGCTTGGAGGAATTTCTGGATGGTATGGTGCTGCTGGAATTGGCTTTTATAGTTCAACGGTTTCTTATAGCACTGAGAACTCAGGAGGCAAGGAAGAGTGGTCAGGAACAGCTTTCTTCATAGGTCCTTCTATCGAATTTGGTTATAAGTATATTTTTGACGATGGTGCTTTAAAGGATTTCTTCTTTGAACCATGCGTTGGATTTACACTTCTGTTTGGAAGCTATAAGTGGACTTACAAGATAAATGGAGCAGAACAGCCAGAAAGTGGGACAATCCCGGCAGGCACATATACTCCTGGCGGATTTCTATTTGGCATAAGAATCGGATATAGCTTTTAATTTAACCTAATTTGAGCGATTCTTTTTTTATTCCGACCCCAATGGTTCGACTGGGCTCACCACAGGTTTCGCACAGATTCTACGGATTAAACGGATTCACACGATAAAATATCATTTGTGAATATTCGTGGTATTCGTGGTTAATCCGGTCAGAAACCATGAATTAAACGAATTAACACGAAAAAGGGGAAAAAGAAAGTGGAAATCCGTGTTGAATTGTGGTTTTAGAATCAGGAATCGATTATCTTAGGTTTAAATAAAATTATGGATTCACAAAGGCGACATTCCCAAATGTCGCCTTTGTGCTTTTTATCTTGATACATCAAGACAAATCATGCATACATCATCGCTAAATTGATCATCACCATGAAATTCAACAAGTCTTAAATATATTTCAGAAACGAAAAGCTCCGCAGGAATATTCTGTAGCTGTAAAAAGGTTGTTTTTAAAAGGTTTGTTTCAAAAGACTGAGAAGGATTGTCTTTTCTGGTTGCTTCTGTTAATCCATCTGTATAAAGAATTAGTTTTGAGCCTTCTTTTAATTTTACAGTCTGGTTTACATATTCTCTTTTCTTTTCAAGCAATTCTTTATTGCTTAATATAGCAAGTGGAATTCCACCACCTTTATCTGGAATAGGATAAACACGATCTTCTGCGATTATATAAGGTGGATTATGTCCTGCATTTGCAAAGATAAATTCCGATTTTTCAGGTTTATATATTCCATAGAAGGCGGTTATAAAATTATCCCCTGTTTGCTGGAAAAGGGCTTCATTAAGGGCAAATAGAAGAAAAGAAGGATTATCATGATATGGACGCATCTGTTGTATAGTGGTTTTAATCATGGAGGTTACAAAAGCAGCAGGAATCCCATGACCTGACACATCGCTTAAAAAAATTCCTATCCAATTCTTTTGTTCAAACTCTACAAAATCAAAAAAATCTCCTCCGACTTTATCCATTGTTTTATACATAAAGGCTATATATGGCCGGGGGCTTTTTGAGGGGATTAACTGATTTTGAATTTTCTTTGCTATCAATATATCTGCTTCCAATTCCTGGTTTCTTTTAAAAACTTTTTTCTGTTCCTCTTTTAACTGTTCCATAAGAAGCAGTCCCCTGTATGTATTAACTATCTCGTCTGTAATAGTTCTATAAACATAATCTTCCTTAATGTTTATCTCATAAATAATGTATCCATATTGTTCTTTAAGAAAGAAAATAGGAGTTACAAGAAATGTATGCCGTTTTTCTGAATTGTAAAATTCTTTTGGAATAAATTGACTTGGCGAAAGGCTATATCCTTCTGGAAACGCAAACTGAATACCAACCCTTTGATCAAGGGCTAAAAAGAGTCTTATATTCTTCGGCAATACCCATTCCTCACTTGGTTCATAGGAAATAGGTTTTTCATAGAAAAAAATATAGCAACAGTATATTTGAATTTCTGGGAGTAAGTGTATAATATTATTAAGAAGTTCTTCTATACTTCTGGAAGAAAAAATTTGCTGAACTGTAAAGTGTGCAGATATTTCCCACCTTTCGCGGGCGCTGCTCCTTGAAATTAATAAACCTTGGTAAACCTTTTCTAGTATTTCAGAAATATCCTGAAATAAAGAATGAATTTTTTTTCTGTTTATATCTGGTAAAAAAAGTAGATACTGCTTTAATATAGGCACAATGCTTTTCCAGAAAGAAATATTAATCCCATCGCTCTTTTGAGATAAAATAGTGCTATAGAAATTTTTCAAAAAACTCTCTTTATTAAAAGACTTAGAATTGGATAAAGAGAGTATATCTATAAATTCTTCTATTTCTTTAATTAACAAAAAACTATTGGCACCTATGTAATCGGTATTCTCTATTATTTCTTCTGCCTGAGATAAAATCTCTGTTTTAGAGTATTTCTTTATCTGAACAACTTGTTCTGAGGTGTTTAAACACCCACATGAAGATCGAATTGCCAGGGAGGTTGGAAGAAAGATTTCATTATCAACTTTTTTCCCATTTAAGATATTAAAAGCTGTTTCCAGTGCAATTTTTCCTTGAAGATATATAGACTGTTTAACGCTTGTAAGTGGGGGTTTTACATATTCGCAATCGATAATATTGTCGAAACCTATTATAGAAACATTCTCTGGAATACTTATTCCCCTGTTTGAAAGCTCATTCATTACTCCTATAGCCATATTATCGTTGCTGCACATTATAGAATCAAAGGTTATCTTTCTATTATCAAGAAGTTCCTTTATTGCTCTAATTCCAGAAACTTCTGTAAAGTCTCCCGAAACGACCAGTTCTTTCTCAAAAGGAATCCCCAACATTTCGAGAGTTTCACAATAAGCCTCGTAACGTAATTGTGCTTCTGAATTTACTTCACTACCTTTAATGAAAGCTATTTTCTTTCGCGAGTGTTTTTCTGCTAAATGTTTTATGGCTTCTCTAACTCCATTTTTATTATCTGAAAGAACACTGGGTATTCCTTTAATTGAAATGGAAATGCTTACAATTGGAATTGGTTCAAACTGTTTTATAAAACTATAAACTTCTTCTTTATTTAAAAAGTTACATACTGCTCCTGTTGCTATAATCAAGGCATCAATGTAGTTTTTATGAATTAAAGAGCAAATAACATTATACTGATAATTATAGGCATACGGAACCTTCAAAGACTCACATTGAAAAAAAATTACATTAAAATCAAGCTCTCGCGCCCTATCATTTATGCCGTTCCACAAGAGACGAGAATACTCATCATGTAAGTTATTTATTAATACACCTATATTGAGATGTTTCTTTTCCGAATTTTTCCACGATAGCATCAAAAACCTCTGCTTTAAGCCGTTTCATTATATAGGAATTTATGGATTATTCAAGAGAGTTTTGATTCTTTACTTTTCTGAATTACTGCAGATTACAGCAATTCCCCATTTTGGGAAATTAGATAACTCCAGCGTCATTGCGGGGCAAAATGTAAAAGTAGCACTGGCTGCGCCAGTGCTACGACACAAAAAACCTCGCTGTGGAGGGTAAATGGTCATTGTCATCATCTTTCCTTTCCTCAGGTCTTGCTCAGAAGTAAAAGCACGGAAAATCTACCCTCGCACATTCGGCCTCCTGCCTCATGTGCTCGGGGCGAAATGCCTCCTGCATTTCTTGGCATAATGGCGGGTAAGATTTTCCTGTGGGTACAAGCGCAAGACATTCGACGGAAAGATGATGACAATGACCAGCGGGTAAAAACCACAGCGGGTATTATGTAGAGAAGATAAAAAAATAAAAAGAAGAAAACCCCCGACGCCGCGGCACGGTTATAGTAATTTGTGTTTATAGAAAGTATTGATTATAGACAAAGTGTGTTAACCGCTATTACACAAAGGAGAAGTTTACCACGCCGTAAAGGACTACGGCGGGGCTTTTGAATCAGCACAGGATGTGATGATGAAAAAGCCATATAGTTAAGGAGGCAAGAAGTAAATAAAGTATTAAGGTTAACACCATTGGTATAGAGGAAGAATCGGCCGATAAAGCGGTGTCGGCGATTCTTTCTTTGCTTACTTTCTTTCTCATCGCTGAGAAAGAAAGTAAGAAGGTTTTCCCTTGACCCTGCTCGGGGCATGCTTTTTTGGTTACTTTTTCTTTGTTGCTGGAGACAAAGAAAAAGTAACAATCTAACCACAAATGTTGTGGTGTAATAATTGGCCGATAGAGCAACGCCGACGGCTTTTCTTTCGGTTCACTTTCTTTTGGCCGTTCAAAAGAAAGTGAACAAGGGGGTTTTACTTTCTTTCTGGTCGTTCAGAAAGAAAGTGTGCAGGGTTTTTCACCGCTCCCGAGCCTGAGCAGTTGCATTGCAAACTTTGCGTAGCGTGGGCGGGCGGGTTTTCTTACTGGCCGATGGTTATAGAGTCCGAAGTAATGGTTCGACAAGCTCACCACAGGTCTGTCAATATAAAAAAGCAATGCAGATTAGTTTGAAATTCCGATAAAATTAGATATACTGTTTATGGAGGAAATATTGAAAAAGTGTTTTTCAACTCTCCTGCTTTTTCTGGTCCCTTTATTTTTATTTTCTGATATTGTGAAGGATTTATTTCAAGCCATAAAAAAGGGAAATTTAAAAGAGGTGCAGATTATTTTCTCCAGGGGTATAAGTGCCGATGCATATGATCAATATGGTAAAAGGCCTCTACATGTTGCAAGTGATTATGGCTATCCTGATATAGTAAACTTCTTTATTGAAAAAGGTGGTAATGTTAACTCAAAGGATAAAAATGAATGGACTCCTCTGCATTATGCATGTGCCGGAGGACACTTAAAGGTTGTAGAAATTTTAGTTAAAAACGGGGCAGAAATTGAAGCCGAAGATATTAGTGGTACCACTCCACTGGCTGTAGCTGCTTACAAAGGAAAACTTAAAGTGGTTCAATATTTAGCTGAAAATGGTGCATCAATTGAAAAGGTTGACAGAATGGGAGATACCCCCCTCCACCATGCCGCTTATAAGGGACATACAAATGTAATGGATTTTTTGCTTGAAAAAGGCTTGAACATAGATGTTACTAACTTTTATGGCTGGACACCACTTCATAGGGCTGCTTATGGAGGAAATCTTGTTGCTGCAAAGTTCCTCATAAAGAGAGGGGCAAATAAGTATGCGAAAACAACTGCTTATCTTAAAAAAATTCCGGCAGGTGTAATACCGAGGGATATCGCTTTGATAAACAGAAAAATGGAAGTGTTTAATTTTTTGTTTTAGCTTTTTGTTTAAAGGCTTTTTATAAAATCCTTTATTGAAGGAACTCCCTTTTCCTCCATTATTCTGATGGTCTCTGTTCCAACAACAGCTATATCGGCTTTGCCTTTTAGAAAATCCACATCGGCTTTTTCCTTTACCCCAAAGCCTACCGCAAGTGGTAGTGTAGTGGCTTTTCTGCACCTTTTTAAATATTCATCCAGCTCTTTTGAAAAGTTTGTTTTACTTCCCGTAACCCCTCTTCTTGCAACGCAATAAATAAATCCTGATGCATTCTGATTTATATATTGAAGCCTTTCTTCTGTTGAGGTTGGAGAAAAGATAAATATGGGATCTAACTCCAGTTCTTTCATTGCCGTCAGATATTCAGCTCCCTCTTCAGGAGGCAAGTCAGGGACAATAGCCCCTTGCAATCCTATCTCATGCATTTTTGCTGCAAACTTTTTTACCCCATATTTAAACATAATGTTGTAGTAACTCATAAAAAGAAAAGGAATAGAAAAGTCTTTGCAAACCTGAAAAGCAAAATCTATGGATTCTGAAACAGTTATTCCCTTTTTAAGGGCTTCCTGATTTGCTTTTAATATTACAGGCCCGTCGGCTATTGGTTCCGAGAATGGTATTTGAAGTTCCATTAAATCCACACCGGCAGAAACCATCTGCCTTACTATTTCGTAGGATGTATTGATATCTGGATAGCCAATTACTATATGAGTCATCAGCAAAATTTCTTTATTCTCTCTTTTTTCCTTAATATAATTTTCCAGCATTATTTTCCTCCGCTATAGATTTTTGCTTTGTCAATAATAAATTTTTTCCATTCAGGATCCTGAAAAGCATCCGCCACAGTAAAAATATCTTTGTCACCCCTGCCAGATTGATTTATTATAATACAATCATCTTTTGATAAAGTTCCTGCCTCTTTAAATGCCTGAGCAAAGGCATGTGAAGATTCGAGGGCAGGGATTAAACCTTCTTTTTTTATAGCAAGAGAAAGAGCATCAATAACCTCTTTATCTGTTGCTGCTTCAAATCGAACCCTTCCTGTAGTTTTGAGATATGAAAGTATTGGTGAAACACCTACATAATCAAGCCCTGCGGCAACGCTATGCGTTTCTTTCATCTGTCCATCTGAATCCTGAAGAAAAAAGGTTTTATATCCCTGAGCAACCCCAACGCTTGCATCTCTTGAGGCAAGCCTTGATGCATGTCTTCCTGTATTGAGCCCGTCTCCTCCTGCTTCAACACCGACAAGCTCAACAGGATCATCAATAAAGTCGCTGAATATTCCAAGGGCATTTGACCCTCCTCCAACACATGCATAAATTCTTTTTGGAAGTTTTCCCTCTCTTTCAAGAATTTGCCTTTTAGCCTCCTTCCCTATTATAGATTGAAAATATGCCACCATTTCCGGAAAAGGATGCGGGCCACAAGCAGTACCAAGCACATAATGCGTTGTATCCATATTTGTTACCCAGTCACGAAGGGCTTCGTTGATAGCATCCTTTAATATTCTTGTTCCGCTTGTTACAGGAACAACTTTCGCGCCAAGCCTTTCCATCCAGAAAACATTTGGTCTCTGTCGGTTTACATCTACTTCGCCCATATAAATGGTGCATTCAAAACCAAACTTTGCAGCCATTGTGGCTGTGGCAACGCCGTGTTGCCCCGCACCGGTTTCTGCTATAACCCGCTTTTTACCCATCCTTTTAACAAGTAGTCCCTGCCCCATAACATTGTTGGCTTTATGTGCACCTGTATGATTAAGGTCCTCACGCTTTATGTATATTCTGGCTCCTCCGAAGTACTCTGTAAGATTTTTTGCAAATGTAAGAGGAGTTGGCCGACAGGAATATTCCGACATTAATTCTTCATATTCCTTCCAGAAGGATTCATCCTTTTTTGATTCTTCAAAATATTTTGTTAATTCTCTAATTGTTGAAATAAGTATTTCCGGTAAGAACGAACCACCAAATTCTCCATAATAACCTTTTTTATTCATAATGTACTCCCCTTTTATAAATTACAAACAAGCTCCTGTGAAAAAACAAACCTGTCAGTCCTGCAGAAAATTTCACTATATATGGCATTTTCTTTTTTACTGAAATGTAAGAACCTCTTTATGTGTAAAATAGGTGAACCCGGGGGTAGTTTAAGCTGAAAAGCCATCTTTCCTTTTAATATAGCAACACCGAAAAATTGCCTACCTCCGGTTGGCTTCATATAGTATTCTTTTTCTACAATATGGGAAAGCGAAGCATTTTCAAGATTGTATCTTTCCAGATTACTGAAAATTTGTGGGTCAAGATAAAATAACTCTATTAGAATAGGAGATTTTTCATCTTTTGATAGTCTTTCGAAATAATAGGCATTTTGCCCGATAAATGGGTTGTCTATCTGTTCTGGGACGGTTATAATTTTTAATTCTCTTATTATCTCATGTTTTATATTTATTCCTTCTTTCTGAAAAGCCGCACTTGTTCCTGCAAGAGAAAAGAGATCTATTGATTTTACTTTTTCTTTAACATAAGTGCCTAGCCCCTTTTTCTTTTCTATTACGCCTTTTCTAATTAAGACATCCAATGCCTGTCTTACGGTTGGTCTGCCTATTTTATATTTTGCAGAAAGCTCATTTTCTGAAGGTAATCTTTCACCTGTCTTTATTTGTCCTTTTTCTATCCAGCTTAAAATTAAATCTGCAAGCTGAAGATAAAGTGGTACTGGAGAATTTGAATTAAGCATTTTGCTTTCTCCTTATAATGAATTATTATAACTTATTAATGTAAAGATGTCAATACAAGTTGAAAAAATTTGAATGCAAAATTTATTCATACGCATAAGTAAGGGCCACAGCGTGGGTTATTGGATAGAGGAGATAAAAGTAGCACTGGCTTGCCAGCCAGTGCTACAATACAAAAACCCCGCTGTGGAGGGTAGAGGGTCATTGTCATCATCTTTCCTTTCCTCAGGTCTTGCTCAGGGGAAGGGCACGGAAAATCTACCCTCGCACATTCGGCCTCCTGCCTCATGTGCTCGGGGCGAAATGCCTCCTGCATTTCTTGGCGTAATGGCGGGTAGGATTTTCCTGTGGGTGCAAGGAGATAGAGAAGTAGCACTGGCTGTGCCAGTGCTACGATACAAAAAACCCCGCTGTGGAGGGTAGAGGGTATGAACA
>Ga0315298_1003985_pt1 | contig 22630 bp, 12 predicted proteins | sample WHS_1_MG_FD_203077 | JGI IMG/M metagenome (GOLD analysis project Ga0315298, IMG submission 203077) | Extremophilic microbial mat communities from Washburn Hot Springs, YNP, Wyoming, USA - WHS_1_MG | ecosystem: Environmental > Aquatic > Thermal springs > Hot (42-90C) | place: USA: Wyoming...
GTAGAATGTAACGCGCACCAAGTACGTCGCGAATGCGCCGTGCAATTTCCATCAGTTCGCCGAAATCACTTCGTACCGTCTCGAACCGCCAACTCTTCGACCCGCTCTTCGCCGCTCTGACGCTGAATCCACTCTCCTTCAGTACGGCCTTATCCGCCTCGCTCGTTCCTACGATGCTTATGCAGTGCATCGGATTTGATCCGCGACGATCACCGCACAATGTAATCACAAGGTTTCGCCGACATGAGTTTCGGCTGCGAGGCGCATGATGAGGGCGTTCCAGATCTAATCCAACATCGGCGAGAAGTTTAGCCGCAGCGGAAGCGGAATCGACGGATCGAAAAACTCGCGCAATGTATTCCGGATCGTGAACCAGCCCGTTGCGCGCCTTTCCCTTGCGCGGAACGAACGGCAGCGTAGGCAGCCCGTACTTTAGTGATGTGAGCGTCTCATCGAGGCGCGCGTCATTCTCATTGGAATGAGTGCGAATTACCCAGGCGGCGTCTGCATGCTCTGTGAGCGCCCGCTGCTTAAAGCCGACCATGGGCTTGACTTGCCCGTTTGTATAAACCTGTGAGGTACCGAGCCGATATCCGACGCCCTCCTTGTGCATGAGGTACAGAAAATGCGTTTGTGGCGTCTCACCCAAGACGTATCCGGCAAGATGGGTGTGTTCAGGAGTGCTGCAGATGACTCGTCCTGAACGCATGCGCAAGCGAATCATTGCGCCTGTGCGCCGAGCGGAAAATTTTCGTGTCACCACAGCCGGCCTGAAATCGCCACTGCCGTAGCCCGACATTATTTTTTCGCCGACCTCAATCCTTTCGATAGCTTTCTGAGAACCATCGGCCATCGTGATCATTGTGCCAGCCGCAAGGCACTGATCGTCATCCCCAACCACGAACGGACAGCCGCCCTCCCCGGCGATCAGCTTCAGCCACGCATACTGAATGGTGTTGGTGTCCTGAAACTCATCGACCAGGATGTGGCGGAAGCGCTGGCGGTAATGCGCCAGCAGCGCCGGCTGATCGCGCCACAGCTCGAAGGCGCGCAGCAGCAGCTCGGCGAAGTCGACCACCCCGGTGAGTGCACACGCCTCCTCGTAGAGCGCGTACAGGCGGATCATCTGCGCGCGGATCGGATCGTTGCCCGCCTTCAGGTGCTTCGCACGGCGCCCCTCGTCCTTGTTGGAATTGATGAACCACTGCACCTCGCGCGGCACCCAGCGGGTCTCATCGAGCTGCTGCGCTCTGAGGATCTTCTTGATCAGGCGTTGCTGATCTTCCGAGTCGATGATCTGGAAGCTCTCGATGAGCCCGGCCTCGTGCCAGTGCCGGCGCAGCAGGCGGTGCGCGATGCCGTGGAAGGTACCGATCCAGAGCACCCCGGGCGGCATCCCGAGCAAGGACTCGATGCGCGCGCGCATCTCGCCGGCGGCCTTGTTGGTGAAGGTGACCGCGAGGATGGCGTGCGGCGAGACCCCCTCGGCCTGGATCAGCCAGGCGATGCGATGCGTGAGCACGCGGGTCTTGCCGCTGCCGGCGCCGGCCAGCACCAGCACCGGGCCGAGGGGTGCGGTCACCGCGGCGCGCTGGGCCGCGTTGAGCCGCTCGAGGATCGGGTCGAGATTCATGGCCGGCGCATTCTACTACCAGCGGTTGCGCAGCTCGCGCAGCCGCAGGAAGACCGTACGTGCATCCGGATGAGCAGACAGCTCGGGGCAAACGGCACGCAGCCGCTCGATGAGCGAGGCGCTGTCGAGGCGAAAAAAGGTGTTGATCCGCCGCTCATCGGCCAGGGTGGTGACCGGCGCATCGGCCGGATCAACGGCTCGAACGTCCGTCAGCAGTGCTCGGGCGGCCGCGTTGTCCGGTTCGCGATCGAGCGTAAATTCGAGATTGCGGATCAGATACTCGTGACCGGGGAACACCCGGGTCGTCTCCGGCAGGCGCGCAAGCAGCCGGCTGAAGGTCTCGTAGAGACGCTCAGGATCCCCGCCGTTGTGGCAGTTACCCGCGCCGGCATTGAACAGCGTATCGCCGCTGAAGAGTGCGGGCTGCTCACCGTGCGCGAGCAGGCACACGTGCGCCAAGGTGTGTCCCGGGGTATCCAGGCATTCGAGCTCAAGCCGCCCGACGCGGATCACATCCCCCGCGCCGAGACCGCGGTCGACGCCGCCGATCCGCTTCGCCGCCGCGGCGTGCGCGAGCACCTGGGCGCCGCTCGCCTCGACCAGCCCGGCATTGCCGCCCGTGTGGTCCCGATGTTCGTGCGTATTGAGGATCTGCCTGATCCGCCAGCCCTTGCGCTGCGCCAGGTCCCGGCATAGCCGCCACTCGAGCGGGTCGATGGCGAGCGCCTCGCCGGTTTCCGGGCAGGCCACGAGGTAGTGAAAATTGCGGTAGGCGTTGCCCGTCCAGATGCGCTCGATCAGCATCCGCACAGGATACCCGATCAGCGCCCCGAGGGCCGCCCGCAGTCCGGCGGTGTCTAGCCCTGCGGGGCCGAAGCGGCCTTGAGGACACCGGCGCTCGGCTCGGCGACGCGCAGCGTGCACAGGCCGGCCAGCGCCAGGCTCACCCCGCCCAGCACCAGGCCGAAAACCGCCTGCCCGGCGAAAAAGGTCTCCAGCAGCACCCCGAGCACGCTCGCGGCGAGCAGCTGCGGGATGACGACGAAGAAGTTGAAGATCCCCATGTAGATACCCATCTTCTGCGCCGGCAGGTTGTCGGCAAGCAGCGTGTAGGGCAGCGAGAGAATCGACGCCCAGCCGAAGCCCACCCCGAGCATCGACAGCAGCAGCCAGCGCGGATCGCGGATCCAGACGAAGGAAATGAGGCCGGCGGCGGCGGCGGCCAGATTGATCACGTGCGTCCAGCGCACCCCGGCCCGGCGGGCGAGCTGCGGGATGACGAGCGCGGCCAGCACCGCAAAGCCGTTGTACGCGCCGAACAGCACGCCGACCCAGTTGGCCCCCGCGTTATAGGCGCTCGAGAGCGGATTGCTGCTGCCGAACTGCACTGCGGTGACCGCCGGGGTGGTGTAGATCCACAGCGCGAACATCGCGAACCAGGAGAAGAACTGCACCCAGGCGAGCCGGCGCATCGCGCTCGGCATGCCGTAGAGATCGGCCATCACCTGGCGGACCATCCCGCGGCTGCGCGCGCGGCTGAGCCACAGGAACAGTCCGCCGGCCACCACCAGACCGCCGGCCAGCAGATAGAGCGGCCGATCGAGTGCGTCGCGGTGGATGACGGCGATCCCGCCCGCGCCGAGCACCACCAGCACCAGTCCGGGCCGCCAGGCGCGTGACGCATCGGTCGGCGGCTGCACCGGCGGGGAGCCACTGAACCCGTGCAGGCGCTCCGGAGGGTACTCGCGCGTACTGAGCACGGTCCACAGCACGGCGCCGATGAGCACGGCACCGCCGACGAAGAACGAGATGCGCACCGTCGCAGGGATCTCGCCCGCCGGGGCGACATTCGACACCCCGAAATGCGCCAGCACCCAGGGCAGCACCGAGGAGAGCACCGCGCCGACGCCGATGAACAGCGTCTGCAGCGCGAAGCCGAGTGGCCGCTGCGTGGTCGGCAGCTGATCGGCGACGAAGGCACGGAACGGCTCCATGGAGACGTTCACCGATGCATCCATCACCCAGAGCATCACCGCGGCGAACCACAGTGCCGGGGATTCCGGCATGACGAGCAGCGCGAGCGTGGTGAGCACGGCACCAGCGAGGAAATACGGCCGGCGCCGGCCGAAGCGTCCCCAGGTGCGGTCCGAGGCGTAGCCGATGATCGGCTGGACCAGCAACCCGGTGAGCGGCGCGGCGATCCACAGCGCCGGGATCTGCGACAGATGGGCCCCGAGCGTCTGGAAGATGCGGCTGACGTTCGCATTCTGCAGCCCGAAGGCGAACTGGATGCCCAGAAAGCCGACCGACATGTTGAGAATCTGCCGGACCGATAACTCCGGCTTGCTGCTCACCGCAACGGCCCCGGCGCCAGCGGCGCGATGCGCAGCGTGAAGATGTCCGCCGCATTGAGCGGGCCCGACGCACCGCCCGCCCCACCCGTGTAGTACGCGAAGTGCGCCAGATCGCTCATGTTAAATCCGCCGGCAAGCCGGAACGTGCAACGTGCACCGGCGTCTGCCTCGAAGCGCACCACGGTCGAGGCCTGCACGCCGTGGCTCTGGGGCATGACCAGCGTTCCGCGCTGCGCGGCGGCGCCGCCGCACTCCACCAGCAGCTGGCGCACCGCCGCAGTGATCCCGGTGCTGATCGGACCATGGGCGTTATCGTAGTCCACCCAGGCGAGATACGCGCCGCGGGCCGGAGCGGTCCACTGTCGCGGCCAGGTCGATCCGACCGCGCTCACCGGACCGACGCAGCGCGATCGGCTGTGCAGCGACTGCAGTCCCCCGGCGAGTGCGGTGACGCTGAAGCACTCCAGGCCGGGGCGCTGCGCGAGCCGGCGCGATCCGGAGATCGGCCCTATGCGCCGACCGTTGCGGTAGAGGATACCCGTGACGGCCGAGCGGATGCGCCAGCGCGTACCCACGGCACTCACGCGGGGAGCGGGCGGCGTCGGCGGAAGATACAGGGGCGCCTTGAGCCTCAGCGGCACCGGTGCGACCGAGCGGCTGACGAGGCGCACCCGGGTCACGCGGCCACGGGTGTGGACCGAGCCGGCCACCAGCAGAGTGCCCGCGATGTGCGCCGGCCGCTCGAGTACGATCCGGCGCGCGCCGAGATCCAGTTCGATGCTGCGCCGAGCACCGAACAGCATCGGCACCAGCGCAACCGGCACCTCCGGGTGCACGACGCCGTCGTCACGGACGCCGAACACGCCGCGGATGACCATGTCGAGGTAGCCGGCGACGGACCAGAGTTGGCGGCGCGAGTCAACCACGGGACCGCCGAGCTTGCCGGGCACGTGGGTCGACTGCTCGAGCAGCGAGAAGTTCTCCATGTTCGAGCCGGCCAGCGCCGCGCCGCGCATCAGCGAGCGCACTTCGCGCGCGATCAGCGCGCCGTCCTCGACACGCCGCGCCGCACGCAGGGTGAAATCGCTGACGAACGGCCAGATCGCGCGATTGTGATAGATCGGCTGATCGCGCCGCTCCGGCCAGATCACCGGACTGCCGGCCGGCCAGATCGGGTAGCGCTCGAGCACGCGACGTGCGCGCGCCGGCGATGCGACGCCGCTGGTAATCGCCAGATCCAGACCGAGCAAATCATAGGCGTCGTACGGAGCGGGCCGGACGCGCCCGCCGATGTAGCTCATGTAGAGGCCGGCCTTGGGCCGCCAGAACCACCGGTTGATCGCACGCTTCAACCGCTCGGCCTGTGCGGCATAGTGGTGCGCGAGCACCATCTGGGCGCGCTGGCGTGCCATGGAAGCCGCAAGGCGCAGTGCGTCGTAATGCAGCACGTTGGTCGACAGCGAGAACGACTGCGCGATGAACACGACGTTGTGCGCGGTCCATTCCGGGTAGGTCTGCTGGCGCCAGTCGAGGAACGAGGTCTCGCCGCGATACAGCCCGACGCGGCGATCGAACGTGTAGCGGAGGTCCTGAGCGAGGGTGTCGCGCACGGCCCGGTAGACAGCCGTGGCAAACTGGCGGTCCCCGAGCAGGTGCCGGGCGCCGAGGAACCAGACGATCCGGTCAGTGCTGATCGGCCAGCTGCCGCCCGACCCGGTGTCCTGCATCACGTACAGGCCGCGCCGCACCCCGGGGGTGCGCACCGGGGAAAGCTTAAACAGCAGCGAGGTCCGGGCCCGCCGCGGGTCGAACCGCCATAGCGCCAGATCGGTGGAATAAGACAGGTCGCGCGTCCACGCGAATGGCCAGTCCTTGCCGGCGATGAAGCAGCGGCACGGAATGGGCTTGCCGTGATTGAAGGCCGGATCCTCGATCGCTTGCACCGAATCCTTGCGCAAGTCCGCCTGGGCCATCGCGAACAGCGCGTCGAACAGGGTGCTCGCCGTGCGCGCACGGAACCGCTGCGGGAGAATCTTGCGCGTGCCGTGCGCGGCATGCAGTACGAAGGCGCCGCCGGGCAGCTGCTCGACCCGGGCCTCGCGCCCCTGCCAGGTGAGCGAGCGGTGCCAATTGCCCGCTGCAGCCGATCCGCCGGCCGCCACTCCGAGCGCCGCCGCCAGTGCGATCAGCGCACGACGACCCCCTGCGTTGCGTTCCCGCACACTCACGTTCACGTTCATTGTTCGAGTATCACTCCAGAATCGGCCGGGACGTTCACCGTGACGGCGCCCTGCTCGACAGTGTAAACCCCGCCAGCGAGCAGGTCGCGCACGGTCGAGCCATTGGTCATGCTGAGCTCGCCCACCGGCACCGTGACGCTCTGCGGAGCGGCGTTCGCGTTCAGAACCACGGCAATGCGGTGTTCCGCATCGAAACGGCCATAGGCGTAGACGTCCTCAGCGTCGTCGGTGAGCAGCGTCATGAACGAGCCAGTCCGCAGGGCCGGATAGGTGTCGCGGATCGTGATCAGCTGGTGCGCAAGCGCCACGGGCGGATCCGACAGCGTCGCCTTCGACCAGTCGAAGGTGCGCCGGTTGTCCGGGTCGTTGGCACCCTGCATGCCATATTCGTCGCCATAGTAGATGGTCGGCGTTCCGACGTACGTGAACTGGAAAATCATCGCGAGTTCCGTTTTCGCCAGATCGTCGCCGCAGCGGGTCGTGAAGCGCGGGGTATCGTGCGTGCCGAGCTCGTTGGTCATCGTTTCCTGTACATTCACGGGCAGATCCGCGCGGGCTTTGCTCAGTGCCGCGTCAAACTCGGTGACGTCCAGAGTCGCCGGCTTGCCGCCCTCATCGACGCCGCACAGCCACTCGGAAAGCGGATCGGTGAACCCGTTGTAGTTCATCGCGCCGTCCCATTCGTGACCACCGTCGAGCCACGGCGCCGGATCACCCCAGAATTCCCCGAGAATCTCTGCGTTCGGGTTGGCCGACAGCACCGCGGTGCGCAATTCGCGCATGATCTGATGATTCGTAGCGTCGGAGCCGCTATTGCCGTCGGCATCGATCATCTGTGCCGTATCGAGCCGCCAGCCGTCGATGCCGTAGGGCGGCTTGAGGTACGTCTGCACGACAGACGTCGGGCTGGCATAGATCTGCTCGCGCACGGGTGAACCAGTCGCCCCGTAATTGAGCTTAGGCATGGTGGGGACCATGTCCAGAAAGCTCGAGTACTGATTCGGCCATGACTGGAAGGTGTACCAGGTGTAGTACGGGCTCGACTTTGACTGGTAGGCCCCGGTCACCGAGCAGCTCAGGGTGCCGTAGGCTTCCCTGCCGAACCAGCAGTTAGAGTCTCCCGTATGATTGAACACCCCGTCCAGAATGAGGTAGCCGGCCGGACCGTTCGCGCTGGAGTGCACATCCTGGATGAGCTGCTCGAGCTGCGCATTGCTGCCGAACGCCGGATCGACCTTGTAGTAATCGGCCGTATCGTATTTGTGGTTGGTCGGCGACTCGAAAATCGGCGTCAGGTAAATTATGTCTGCGCCGAGGGTCTGCTTGATGTAGCTGAGCTTCTGCTCGATGCCGGCGAGGTCGCCACCGAAGAACACCTCACCGTTGCACCCCGACACCGTCGCATAGACGCTCGTGCCCCACGCGTGCTGCTCCGTGGTGCATCCGGCGAATGTGTACTGGCCGCTGGTGACATCGTTGGACGGATTGCCGTCGAAGAACCGGTCGACAAAAATCTCGTACATCACGCCGTTTTTCATCCATTCCGGCGTCTTGAAGCCCGGAATGACGAAGAAATCACCCGTGGCGGGCTGCGTCGCGCTGGCACCCTCGGCGTTGTACCAGACGGTCTGAAGACCGTTGCCGACCTCGAAACGATAGTACTTCTCGGATCCGCTCGCCGGAATCGTCCCCTGCCAGTAATCGAACTGGCCGGTCGGATCCTGAGAACTGACGTGCATCGCGACGTAATGGAACGCGCCGTCCGCGGTATCGTAGTACTCGAGGTTCGCGCTGGTGACGTTGGCGTGCGCCGTTCGCAGCGTGACGGTAACCGGGTCGCTGGCGCTCGGCTCGGCATCACTGTCGAACATCGGACCCTGGTCTGAAAACAGCGCCGCGGTGTTGATCGGCGCCGCCGCGCCGCCGAGGGCCGCGGTCGCAGTGTTCGGTCCGGTCGCGACGGGCGCCGAAGCGCCGCCGCACGCCGTGAGTGCGCATGTCATGCCCGCAACCGTCAATGCCGCGACGCGCTGCCGCCAACCCCATTTCCGTGCCGTCATCTGCCCGCCTTTCTTGCCCGTGTCGTCCGGTCATCCACGCACGATGTGCGCGCCGGAGGTTACGCAGATCGCCGCGCTGCCGCCGGCCAAGGCGGCAGCGCGGTTGCTTCTGCAGGTTATTGATCGAGAATCACGCCATAGTGACCCTGAACGGTCACATTGACATAGCCCCGCCCGCCACTGTTGTAGACGGTGTACTGACCACCCGAAATCAGGTCCGTCACCGTGGATCCGATCGCATCACCCGCCAGCCACACCGGTACGGCGACATTCGATTGCGTACTGCTGCTGTTGTTCAGAACCACGACCAGACGGTGATTCTGATTCACCCGCGCGAACGCGTAGATGCCGTTCGTACTGTACAGATCACCCGTGATGTCCGGGATCAGCGGAATGAACGAACCGGTGCGCAACTGCGGATACGCATTGCGAATACTGATCAATTTCTGCGCGAGCGCCACTCCGGCATTCGCCGTGGTCGCCTGCGACCAGTCGAATGTATGGCGATTCTCCGGGTCCGCCCCGCCCATCATGCCGTACTCATCGCCGTAATAGATCATCGGCGTGCCGACGTACGTGAACTGCAGGAACATGCCGAGGTAGGTCCCCCAGCCGCTGGTCCACGAACAGCGTTGAGCGAAGCGCTCGGTGTCGTGGGTGCCGAGCTCGTTGGTCATGACTTCCTGTACGTTCCAGGGCAGATCGGCGCGCGTATCCCATAGCCAGGTGGCGAACTGGCTGGTGTCAATCGAGTTGCTATTGCCGTTTTCGTCGACCCCGCAAATCCACTCCGAGACCGGATTGGTGAAGCCATTGTAGTTCATGGCACTATCCCACTCCGTGCCGTCATCCAGCCATGCAGACGCATCCCCCCAGTACTCCCCGAGGATTTCGGCGTTGGGGTTGACCGAGGTGACGGCAGTGCGCAGCTGCTGCATGATCTGATGATTGGTGGCGTCGCTACCGTTATTGCCCCCGGCGTCGATGTATTGCGCCGCATCGAGCCGCCAACCGTCAATACCGTAGGGAGCGCGCAGATAGGTTTGCATCACCGAGGTGCTGCTGGCGAAGATCTGCTCGCGCACCGGCGAACCGGTCGCGCCGTAGTCGAGCTTCGGCATGCTGGAGATGCCGAAGAACGTCGAATAGGAGCCCGGCCAGCTCTGGAACGTGTAGTAGTCGTAGTAGGGACTTGACTGCGACTGGTAGGCCCCGGCGACACTGCAGGTCTCGTTCCAATAGGTGTATTTCCCGAACCAGCAGTTCGAATCGCCGGTGTGGTTGAACACACCATCGAGAATGATGTATCCCTGCGGACCATTGCTGCTGCTGTGGATGGCCGAGATCAGGTTCTGCAGATCGGCGTTCGTACCGAATGCGGGATCAACCTGGTAGTAGTTGGCGGTATCGTATTTGTGGTTGGTCGGCGAGGCAAAGATCGGATTGATGTAGATGATGTCAGCGCCGAGTGTCTGCTTGATGTAGGACAATTTGTCCTGAATACCGACCAGATCTCCGCCGAAGAACACTTCGCTGTTGCAGCCACTTACATTAGCGGCGTCGCTGGTGTAGCCACTGCTCCAGGTGTGTTGTTCGGTTTCGCAACCGGCGTAACTGTACTCATCCGTCAGGACGTCATTGCTCGTGTCGCCGTCGTAAAAGCGGTCCGGAAAGATCTGATATCCGACCCCGTTTTTCATCCAGTCCGGGGTAGTGAAGCCCGGAATGATGTAGAAGTTGTCGGAATCGTTGGACGCCGGCTCCGTGGAGCCGACCCCGGCAGCGTTGTACCAGGCGGTGGCCGTACCGTCATTGATCTGAAACCAGTACTGCAGCTCGGTGCTGCCCACATCCGTGATCGAGCCCTGCCAGTAATCGAACTGCCCGGTCGGATCGGTGGACACCCAGCTCATCGGCACCCAGGTTACGGCGCCTGTCGCGGCATCATAATAGACGATGTTGGCGCTGGTGATGTCATGAACGCAGACCCGTAGAGTCAGGGTAACGGACGCGTTGTCCGCGGGCTGCGAATCACTGTCGAACATGGGCCCCTGGTCGTGGAAGATCTCCCGCCAGTGGATATTGTTGTTGTTACCGCAGGCCCAGGCGTGGCCGGGCACCCCGAACAGCGCACCGGCGAGCAACATGAACAGAAACAGGGAAGTCCGGCCTGACGCGCAGACCTCCCGATGGTCGTGTTGAAGATGCATCTGCGATTCCCCTCAACGTTGGCCATCCGTCGGCTCTCCCTCCCGGTCGTCATGGTCGGGCACGTGCCGCTCTGCGACGGCTCACCACCGGTGGATCCGGATTTCCCTGCACCCGCGCCCGAACCGGACCCCCGATTCGGCCGCGCGGGGAGCTTCATCTGGTCAATTCCCGCCTCCCGCTAGCGCGTCGAGGTGTCGACGCGCACGCGGTATGATTTGCCGGCCGGGAGCGCGATGTAGGTGAGCGCAGCCACGGCATTGTGGCCGCTCGCCCAGCAGACCGAGCTGCAGCCGCTGAGCGCTGCGAGACTGGCCGCGCGCTGCAGCATCTGTCCGTCGACCTCGACGGAGCGACCCTTCACCCGGTGCAGGACGAACAGATAGCGACGCAGCGCGGGTGTGTAGCGGCCGCGCACGGCGCCGAGCGTCAGCTGCACGGTGGCGGCGCGGCGCTCGGTCTGGATGCGCTGCAGGAAGTACTGCCCGTGCTGGTAGGCGTACGTCTCACCGTTGTCGTCGTAGTAGTCGAAATGGGTGGCGTGCCGGGCGGGGAAGACCTCGACGGTGAGGGTTTTGACCGGGTGCTGCCCGACGTACTGCATCAGCGGCTGGGTTGGAATGATTGCGCCCTGGCGGACGAACAGCGGGATGTCGCTCCAGGTCTTTGCATCGAGTGTGAGCGTCACGGTGGTGCCGCCGTGGTAGCGCTGACCGGTGAAGAAATTGGTCCAGGTGCCCCGCGGCAGGTACAGCTGCTTGGTGCGCTGGTGGCGGTGCACGACCGGGGAGACCAGCAGCCACTGCCCGAACAGCCACGCCTGGTCGTCGTTGCGCAGGTGCGGATCGTGCGGCCAGGCGAACAGCAGCGGGCGGACCAGGCCGACGCCCGAGACGTGGTCCTGCCAGGCGTAGGAGTAGATGTAGGGCATCAGCCGGTAGCGCAGATCGAGCGCCGCGGTGGCCGCCCGGGCGGCGGTCTGGCCGTAGATCCACGGCTGGCGGCGCTGCAGGTAGCTGCCGTGCACGCGGCAGATGGGGGCGAAGGCGTCGAACTCGATCCAGCGGGCGTAGTTCTCGGACGAGGGGTGCAGGTGAAAGCCGCCCCCGTCCATGCCCCACCACATCTCCCCGACGTCGATCGCGCTGAGCATACGCTGGCGCTGTGCGGCCATGCTGGCGAAGCCGCTTGGGATGTCACCGGACCACAGGCCGTAGGCGTAGCGCTGGGCGCCGAGCCAGAAGTTGCGGTTCAGCGACCAGACGCGCTGCTTGAAGTACTTGCGCTGGCCGTCGTAGAGGGCCCGTTCCATGTTGAAGAACTGGGTGTCATCGCCGGTCTCATCGGCCTCGTCGTTCCACCAGCCGACGATGCCGGTGCGAAAGCTCTGGCGCAGCGCGGGGTTGAAGAACCAGGTGCGCGTTGCGGCTTTGTCGAAATCGAGAGTCTTGACGGGCTTGTGCGAGAAGTAATCGAGGCTCGCCTTCTCCCCTGGGATCCAGAGGTGATGCGCCGTGGCGTACTGACCTTCGACGGTATTCACGTGGATGCGCGGCTTCATGATGCCGATCAGGTGCACCCCGAGGGCGGTGAGCTCCCGATCGAGCTTGCCGCTCGGGGCGTCGGGGAACTTGCGGGTGTTCCAGCGAAACTCCCCGTAGTGGTTCTGTCCCCAGGCCTTCCAGTCGAAGTCGAGCGAGAACGCATCGAGCGGGATGTGCAGCGCCCGGTAGCGGCGCACGATGCGCAGCAGCTCCCCCTCGTTGATGCCCCACTGGCTGTTGATGAAGCCGAAGGACCACTTGGGGAACAGCGGGGCGTGGCCGGTCAGATCATCGAGCGCGGCGAACAGCTGCGCCGGGGTGCCGAGGATGAGGTAGTAATCCGGATCGAGGCGGGTCTGGCGCAGCACCTGGATGCGCCCCGAGGTCAGATCGAACAGCGTTTTCTGGCTGTCGAGCAGCAGCGCGAAGCCCGCCGTGCTCCACACCAGGGGCGCCCCGGCATCGCCCTGTTCCCCGGCGGTGGCGAGCTGGCGGCCGCGGCGCAGCAGGCCTGAGCGTGCGGGCTGAAATGCATCGAAGCCGTGCACGCCGTAGAGCGGCGCGCCGCGCGGCGCGAACTGCAGCGCGAACGTGCGCTGCGCCAGTCCCGCCAGATCCGCCTGGCGCAGGATCGGCTGCGCAGCGCCCGCCCGATAGACCGCGAGTGCATCGGCGCGAGTGTCGAACGTCACGCGCAGCGCGTCGCTCTCGAGCACCAGCTCATCGCCCCGCCGCTGGACGCTCACCGGGCCGCGCGTGCCCGTCGGCGCGCGCGGCGACATCACCAGCGCCGGCGCCGATGCGTGTCCGCCGGGCAGAAAATGCACCCGCAGCACGTTGCGGCGCACGAGCGTCAGTTGCAGCTCACCGCCGGAGATCGACACTGCCGCGCCTTTGGGCAGCAGGCGCACCGAGTTGGCAGCGTGGGCGATCGGGAAAATCCATAACGCGCAAAGCGTGGCCGCGGCGGTCCATCGGCGTAATCCCAACATCATGATCGTCTCATCCCCCTCTGTGAGCTGCGCAGGGCGCCGCCGGACGCGGGTCACGGAGAACGTCGACCCGCTCCCGCCGCAACGGCAGGCCCGCAGCGACCGCGTCGTGATTCCCGACCCCGCCGACGGGCTCGGGTGCGCAGCTTGGGCAGAATGCGTCCGGCGCGCCGAATTTGGCAACGCCTCGCATACGTATTCATCGGGTGTGAGCCGCCGCTGCGGCCCGAGATCACCGCGGCTCGGCGCAATGTTCGGCGATGAACCGTTCGTGGGTGCTCATGCGCTCGACCGCGCCTCGAATCAGCGCTCGGATGTTGGCGAGGAATTCCGTGCACTGCTCGGCCGGCAAGTTGTCTGCCGCGGGATGATACCGGCTCGGCCGCAGACCCTGGCCCGTCATGACCTGCAACCAGGACTGTTCGGTGAACAACTCCTCGCCTTCGCGGAAGATCTGGCCAGTGGCGCCAAACAGCGCAAGCTTGCGTGCGAGCGCTTCGGGTGCCTCGAGCGCCGCGCAGTGGCGCCAGAACGGAGTGTCGTTGCGCTCGGTCGTGCGGTAGTGCAGGACGAGGAAATCACGCACCTGCGCATGTTCCTCGTACACCTTGCGGTTGTACTCCTCGAGGATGGCCGGATCGAAACCGCAGTCCGGAAACAGCGCGAGCAGGCGGCTGATGCCCGATTGGGCCAGATGGATCGCGGTCGATTCCAGCGGCTCGAGAAAACCGGCTGCAAGCCCGATGGCGACGCAATTGCGCACCCAGGGCCGGCGCCGCACGCCGCTCTGGAAGCGGATCAAACGGGGCTCGCCGAGTGCGCGTCCTTCGAGGTTCGCCAGCAACACCGCCGTGGCCTCATCATCGCTGATGTACTCGCTGCAGTACACGTGACCGTTGCCCGTACGGTGCTGCAGCGGAATGCGCCACTGCCAGCCGGCCGCACGCGCGTTGGCCTGTGTATAGGGGCGCAGCGGTCCGGCCGACTCGCTCTGCACGGCGAGCGCCCGATCGCATGGCAGCCAGGCACGCCAGTCCTCCAGTTCGCTGCCGAGCGCTCGATCGATGAGCAGCCCGCGAAAGCCCGAGCAATCGATGAACAGATCGCCAGCGATGCGCTCGCCGCTCTCGAGCACCAGTGCCTCGATGAAACCGTCCGCGCCGCGCAATGCGACGTCGACGATCTTTGCGTCGATGCGCCGCACACCGCGCTTCTCGGCATACTCGCGCAGCATGCGCCCATAGCGGGCCGCGTCGAAATGAAAGGCGTACTTCGGTCCGGCGATCGGACTGCGCCCTATTTTCTCGAGTCGAGCCATCCGATGCGCACGGGCCGCCACCGCATTGATCGAGTACGTCCATAGGTCCGCAGCCGCCGGCTCGGCGCAGCTGCGCATCCAGTAATGCTGGAAGGGCAACGGGCCGAGCGGCAGGCCCACTTCGCCGAAAGCATGCAGATACGAGTGCCCGATCCGCAGCCAGTCGTTGAATTCGATGGCGAGCTTGATGGTGCCGGCGGTGGCCCGCAGCATCTGGTCCTCGTCAATGCCGAGAAACGTGTTGACGTTGCGGATCTGCGGGATGGTCGCCTCGCCCACACCCACCGTGCCGATGGATTCGGATTCGACGAGCACGATCTCGAGGCTTGCGCCCATGGCGCGTGAGAGCACCGCCGCGGCGAGCCAGCCCGCGGTACCGCCGCCGACCACGACCACACGCTTGATGGGTAACTGACTCATTCGCGCTCCCCGCGCACCGCGGGCCGCCATGCTAGCACGGCCGGATAAGAAAGGACCCTGCCGACTCGCGCCGGCAGGGTCCGAGGGGGGCGCTTCAAATTGCCTGGTCTTATTGGAACGAGTACGAGAACCCGAGGCTGTAGGTCCGCGGATACTCCTCCCACGTCAACACCTGGCGCGGATCGTTGTTCTGGAAGGTTTGCATGCCCTGCGCGGTGAGATTCGACCCGGTCGCAATCAGCGTCAGGCCGTTCAGCATGCCGCTGCTGAAGGCGTAGCTGATCTGAGCCGCCACCGTCGCCTGGCCCGCGACGATCTGCTCGACACGGGTCGCGCTGATGCCGAACACGCGGCCGAGATAGCTCGAGCGGATGCTGTCCGACACGTTAGCCTGGAAGCCACCGTACTGGTAATACAGCGTGTAGTTGTCATCCCACTTCGAGAGTCCCGACACCGTCACCGGCTCGGTGTTGCCCGGATAGTACACGGCGCTCCACGTACGATCGACGCTCGCCAGCACACCGAACCCGTTCAGCCAGTGCGTCAGATCGCCCAACGGCAGGTTGGTCGCAATCTGGGCACCGTAGATGTGGCCGGTTCCCTGGTTGTTCGGGATCGTGAGGATGCCATACGTGGTGCCGAGCTGCGCCTGCTGCGCGGGCGTCAGGTAGCCTGCGGCGTACTGCGAGAAGTTCGCCAGCGTCGCCGCGTTCGGATTGATGTAGTCCGACAGATCAATGTAGTAGCCGGAGAGCTGTACGTACCCCTGCCCGCCGGTGGCGCACAGCGAGGAGTTCTTCGCCTCGTTGCCCGTGCAGCTGTAGCCGCCGTGACTCGCGAAGTAGTGCTCCATGCTGAGGTTGTAGTTCGTCGCCATCGTCGGCTTCAGCGCCGGATTACCGCCGGTACCGCTGAAATAGCCGAGGTTCGGATTACTGATGGTCAGTCCCGTGACATTGGTGCTGATACCGAAGCTCGCGCTCATGTTGTCCATGCGAGGACGGGACATCGTGCGGGCAACGCTGGCACGGATGTCATTGTTGTCCGGCAGCGAGAACACCAGATTCAGGCTCGGCAGGTAGCGCGTATAGCTGGTACCGCCCATCGTCGGCAGCAGCACTGTGGTGGTCGAGCCGCCGGCGGACGAGCCCGGAGCGACCCGCGAGCCTTCGGAAGTCTGCCCGGTGTGCACGATCTGCACGCCGAAGTTGCCGCGTAGACCGACCGAATTGCCGAGATTGGTGTGCAGGTTGAATTGCAGGAAGCCGGTCGTGTCGTTCTCGTTCACGATCCAGTTCGGCGGGACGGCGATCGAGGACAACGCCGTCGGGTATTCCGCCAGGTTGCCGGTCGCGAGCAGCGAGAACGGATTGTAGAGCGTCTCGGGACCGACACCCATGAAGCCGAGCGCGGCAGTGGTGTTCGACTCGAGCGCCGCGGAGGTGATCGGCGCGGTCGTGGTGGCACCGCAGCTGATCAGCAGGCAGCCGTTCGGCGCGCCCGGCAGAACCAGGAACGCCTGGGAAATGTTGTAGCTCTTGTTGCGGCGCCGGCGGTCGACGCCGAACTCGAGGCTCGAGATCGGGCCGCGGTCGAAATAATGGGTAGCGGACAACTTGAGGTTGGCGATGTAGTCCTCGGTGTGCGGCTGATTGATGAAGCCGGCCTGCACCAGGTTCGCGCCCGAACCCCACCCTTGCGGGTCGGTCAGCACGATGTTGCTGCCGTTCAAGCCCTGCGAGAGATTGAGGAACAGCTCGCCGTTGCTGCCTTCGTAGAAGTTGACGTTCGTTCCCGGCAGCGTTGCCTCGTTGGCCGGACCGTTGTAGCCGTAACCGGAGTAGGACTCGAGGAACTGGTCGTCGCGCTCGGCGCGGCTGTAGGCGCCGCTCAAGCTCGCCACCCAGTTGTCGGCCAGACGCAGGTGGTTGTGCCACAGCACGTTGTAGACACGCGCCTGGTAGTGGTTGTAGTCGTTGCGGATGACCGGGTAGACGTTCTGGAACGTGCCGCTGGTGTAGAACCCGTTGCTGAGCGTTCCCGGCACGATCGTCTCGTGGCTGCCGTAGGCGAGCGGGAATTCCGCACCCTTGGCCTGCTGCGTCTCGTTCGTATTCTCGTACGTCATGTCGAGCGTGCTGGTGAAGGCGCTCGAAGGCTGCCACTCGACGGTCGCGAGGTACCCGTTGCGGACCAGCAGGTCGGAGATGTTGTAGTTCTTCGATCCGCCGATAATCAGAAGCGGCGCACTGCTGGTGCCGATATTGTCGTAGCCCCAGGGCGCCTGGTGCAGGATGTGCGAGGGGTTCGATTCCAGGTCGATACCCAGAGTCACACCGAGCGTGTGATGCAGGAACTGGTCGGCGAACACGCCGTTGATGTCGTGGCCGGAATTGCTCACGCCCGGGCCCGGCATGACCTGGTTCGGCTCCATCCACTGATAATTCGCATTCAGCGTCGCGACCGGTTTCGATTGCGACAGGGGCCGCATCGTCTTCATATCCACTGTGCCGGCGATGCCCGGGTCGATCATGTCGGCGCTCGGGCTGAAGTGCACGATGACCGTGTCGAACCAGCTCGGCGGGTATTGATCGAGCTGCACATCGCGGTTGTTCGCGGTGCTCGGTTGGATCGCCCCGTCCACCTGCGTGGAGATGAAATCCGAGCTCATGCCGTGGATGGTGAGCTCCTGCGGACGGCCGTTCACGGTCTGCACCGCAAGGCCGGGCAGGCGTCCGAGGGCATCGGCGATGCTGGTGCCAGGCAACTGACCGATCTGCTGCGAGGAGACCGCCTCGACGATGGAGTCGGAGTTCTTCTGGATGGCGATCGAGTTCTGGATGCTGCTGACGAAGCCGTTGACGATGACCTGGTGCAGCAGGTCGGCGTTGGCCACCTGCTTGGCGGCCTTCTTCTTTTGAGCGGTGCTTTGCGCGCTTGCGCTCTGGGGCGCGGCGTGCGCCGTGACCGGAATGACGGCGGCAACGGCGGCGGCGCCGAAGCAGGCGGTGGCGACCGCCAATTCGAGAATGCTGCGCTTGCGACTGGTAATCACGAGACCCCCCCGAGGGCAAAAATGTATATGGCAACGACCGGTCCGTTGGCGGACTGCGGTTCACGACGACTGCCGGGCACGCACCTGTGACGCCGGCTGCCGACGCAACGAAACTGTCACGAATGATTCGTATGCAACACTTCGAAAGCAAGCGACCGCATACGTATTCATGCGCCGATGCGGCGGCGCAACGACAGCCCGAGGCGTCGCTTTGTCATGAATACGTATGCGAAACTTGCGCTGAATACGTATGCGACGGCGGCCGGGGTGGCGCGCAGCGGCGTCGAGCTGTGTCACAGTAGGACGAACGACACGCAATGCACGAACATGACTGACAATCGCTGGTGGCGGGGGGCGGTGATCTACCAGATCTATCCGCGCAGTTTTCAAGACAGCAATGGGGACGGGGTCGGGGACTTGCCGGGCATCATTGAGCGGCTCGATTACGTAGCCGGGCTCGATGTCGATGCCATCTGGGTCTCGCCGTTCTTCAAGTCACCGATGGCCGATTTCGGCTACGACGTGTCCGATTACCGGGCGGTCGATCCGATGTTCGGAGCGCTCGAGGACTTCGATCGGCTGGTGACCGAGGCGCACCGGCGCGGCCTGAAGGTGATGATCGACCAGGTGCTCAGTCACACCTCGGCTGAGCATCCGTGGTTTCATGAGAGCCGCTCGAGCCGCACGAATCCCAAGGCCGACTGGTACGTCTGGGCCGATCCGCGCGAGGACGGCTCGCCGCCGAACAACTGGCAGGCCATCTTCGGCGGGCCCGCCTGGCGCTGGGAGCCGCGGCGCCGCCAGTATTATCTGCACAACTTTCTCGAGTCCCAGCCGGACCTGAATTTCCACAATCCCCAGGTACCGGCCGCCATGCTGGAGAACCTGGAGTTCTGGCTGCGGCGCGGCATCGACGGCGTGCGCCTCGATGCGATCAATTTCTGTTATCACGACCGGCGGCTGCGCGACAATCCGGCCAAGCCGGAGCGCGAGCGCACCGGCCGGGGCTTCAGCCCCGACAATCCCTACGCGTACCAGTATCACTGGTACAACAACACTCAGCCGGAGAACCTGGCGTTCCTCGAGCGGGTGCGCCGGTTGCTCGACCAGTACCCGGGTGTCGCGGCGCTGGGGGAGATTTCGTCCGAGGACTCCCTCGGCACCATGGCCGAGTACGTCGGGGAGCACCGGCTGCACATGGCCTACTCCTTCGAGCTGCTCACCGACGAGTACCGCGCCGCGCACATCCGCAACACGGTCGAGGCGCTCGAGCAGCGCATGCCGCACGGCTGGCCGTGCTGGACGATCTCCAATCACGACGTGGCGCGCGTGCTGACCCGCTGGGGCGGCGAGCACGCCTCCCCCCGCCTCGCCACCCTGCTCAGCGCCATGGTCTGCTCGCTGCGCGGCTCGGTGTGCGTCTACCAGGGCGAGGAGCTCGGCCTGCCCGAGGCGGGCGTGCCCTACGAGGCGCTGCGCGACCCGTTCGGCATCGCGTTCTGGCCGAACTTCAAGGGCCGGGACGGCTGCCGTACACCGATGCCGTGGGTCGATCATGCCGGCGGAGGATTCAGTCAGGGCGTGCCCTGGCTGCCGGTCCCGGCCGAACACCTGCCGCTCGCCGTCTCGCGGCAGGAGCACGATCCGCAATCGCCGCTGCACGGCTTTCGGCGTTTCCTGCGCTGGCGACGCGAGCAGCCGGCGCTGCGCTGGGGTGCGATACGCTTCCTCGAGCTGCCCGAACCCCTGCTCGGCTTCACCCGCCAGCTCGACGGGCAGACGGTGCTCGCCGTGTTCAACCTGGGCGGGCAGGCGCAGCAGGCCACACTGCCGCTGGCCGGCGCGGTGACCGCCGTGAACGGGCACGGCCTCCAGAGTGGCAGGGTGGACGGTACGGTGGCGCTGCTCCCGCCGCATGGTGTGCTGTTCGCAACAGTGTCCTGATGCACGGCCTGCGGGTGCGGCCAATTGCCCGTCCAAATGTTGCGCTTACGCAACATTCACTATTTGGGGCACCCGCTGGCATGATTTAGACTAGGCTCGCTGAAGTGCCCAATTCGAGGTGAGGGGGAGCGGCCGATGGGCCGTGCGAGCGCACATGCCGAACGGACAAACCGCCGAGGCGGATCACACGCACACCCGGGTTCAGCCGGAGGCCTGCGCGGTGCGTGACAAACGCCGCAAGCCCAACTCGCTCGACATCGCCCACCTGGCGGGCGTGTCGCAGTCGACGGTCTCGCGCGCCCTGCGCGGGGACCCGATGGTCTCTCCGGCGACCCGCGAGCGTATTCTCGAGGTGGCCCGCGAGCTCAACTACCACGTCGACAAGAACGCCTCGAGCCTGCGCCGCAAGCACACCGGGACGCTGGCGCTGCTCTTTTTCGAGGATCCGACCACCGACGACTCGGCGATCAACCCGTTCTTCCATTCGATGTTGGGCTCGATCATCCGCGCCTGTTCGCGCCAGGGTTACGATCTGCTGGTGTCGTTTCAGGACCTGCTGCGCGACTGGCTCGCCGACTACGAGGACAGCCACAAGGCCGATGGGATCATCCTGCTCGGCTACGGCGATTACCTCGCCTACCGCGAGCGCCTCGAGGCGCTGATCGGGCACGGCGCGCACCTGGTGCGCTGGGGACAGATCCTGCCGGATCATCCGGGTGTCTCGATCGGCTGCGACAATCTGGCCGGCGGCCGGCTCGCCGCCGAGCATCTGCTGCGCAGCGGACGGCAGCGCATCGCATTTCTCGGCGACATCGCCGCCTCGGCGCCGGAGATGGCAGACCGCTATCGCGGCTACCGCGAGACGCTGCTCGCCGCGGGCGTCACGCCTGATCCGCGCCTGCAGGTCGGGGCCGTGTCGACTGAAGCGTCCGGCCACGCCGCGCTGCGTGCGCTGCTCGATCGCGGTCTGCCCTTCGATGCGGTGTTCGCCGCGAGTGACCTCATTGCCATCGGCGCCCTGGGGGCGCTCGCCGCCGCCGGGCGGCGGGTTCCGGAGGATGTGGCGGTGGTCGGCTTCGACGGCATTCCGATGGGTGCGGTGACCCGCCCGGCGCTCACGACCGTGTCGCAGAACACCAAGCGCGCCGGCGAGGTGCTGGTGCAGAGCCTGATCAACCAGATCGAAGGCCGGCCGGCGGAGAACATGATTCTTGCGCCGCAGTTGCTGGTGCGCGAGTCCTGCGGCGGCCACGCATGACGCACACGTACCTGCTCGAACCGGGCATCTGGAGCGGTCGGGGCACCTTCTGGCGCGAAGACGGCCAGCCGCTGCTCGCCGAGTGCCGCACCGAGGTCACGCACCAGAACCACTGCTGGCTGGTCGCCGGGTCCCTGAAGGTGCTCGGCTCCCCGCCGGTCGAGTTCCGCAACGCCTATTCGATCGAGCCGCCCGCGAAGAAAGGCGGCTGCCTGCGCTGGATCTCGGAGAACGCCATGCTCGGCAAGGTCCAGGGCACCTTCTCGGTGCTCGAGCGGTGCATTCTCTCGGTGTACAGCTGTACGGCGACCGGCTACCACGGCGCGGAACACTACGCACAGATCGATGCCGGGAACTACCAGGCGTCCGGCGTGCTGCTGCTCGAGACGCGCCGGCTCTCCTCGTGGGAGATCCTGCTCACACGTGAAGGAGCGCCAGCAGCCGGGCCGTCGGCAGATAGTGATCCACCAGCAGCGCCGCGAACAGCCACATCAGGTAGCTGATCGAATAGCGGAACAGCCGCATGGGCAGGTGCGGCTGGGGAGCGAACTTCAGACGCAGCGCGTACGCGAGGAAGCGCACGCCGAGCGCGAGCGCCGCCGCCAGGTAGATCAGGCCGCTCATGCCGGTGATGAACGGCAGCAGCGTCACCACCAGCAGCAGTACCGAGTACAGCAGGATCTGCAGGCGCGTGTACTCCACGCCGTGCGTGACCGGCAGCATCGGAATCCCGACGCGCGCGTACTCGTCCTTGCGCGCGATCGCGAGCGCCCAGAAATGCGGCGGCGTCCACACGAAGATGATCAGAAACAGCAGCAGCGCATGCGGATCGACCGTGTTGGTCACGGCCGCCCAGCCGAGAATCGGCGGCGCCGCACCGGCCGCCCCGCCGATGACGATGTTCTGCGAGGTCGCGCGCTTCAGCCAGCCGGTGTAGATCACCGCATAGCCGATCAGCGACGCGAAGGTCAGCACCGCGGTGAGCGGATTGACCAGGATCGAGAGGATCGTCATGGCGAGCACGCCGAGCGCGGCGGCAAACAGCAGCGCGTTGCGCTCGGTCAGCTGCCCGCGCGGCAGCGGGCGCGAGCGGGTCCGCGACATCTGCTCATCGATGCGCCGGTCGAGCACGTGATTGATGGCCGCGGCGCAGGCCGCCGCGAGCGCGATGCCGATCGTGCCCCACACCAGCGCGCGCAGCGGCGGCCAGCCGGGGCTCGCCAGCAGCGTACCGACCAGCGCGGTGAAGGTGATCAGCGCGACGATGCGCGGCTTGGTCAGTTCCAGGTAGCGGCGCCAGGCGATCGGCGCGGCACTGGCGAGTTCCGAGAGGCTGTTCAACGCGCGGCACTCACTGGAAGGCCCGCACGACGCAGCGAGCGCAGTTTGTGCACCAGCGCGAGCAGTGCGATCAGCAGCACTGCGGCGCCGCCGGTGTGCGCCGTCGTGATCAGCAGCGGGAAACTCTCGAGCACCATGGTGATGCCGATGGCGAGCTGCAGCACGAGTGCGGCGAGCACCGCATACGCATAGGGCCGCGCTGCCACGAGTGAACGGCGGCTGATGATGTAGCCGCAGGCGCCGCCGAGCACCCCCGTCACGGC
>Ga0315298_1003986_pt1 | contig 22628 bp, 21 predicted proteins | sample WHS_1_MG_FD_203077 | JGI IMG/M metagenome (GOLD analysis project Ga0315298, IMG submission 203077) | Extremophilic microbial mat communities from Washburn Hot Springs, YNP, Wyoming, USA - WHS_1_MG | ecosystem: Environmental > Aquatic > Thermal springs > Hot (42-90C) | place: USA: Wyoming...
GCGGGCATCGCGCCCTATACCCTCCTCGAAGAACTCAAGGCGCATCCGGCCATTGCCCCGTTGATTGAGGGGGGCGAAATGAAGGAGTATGCCGCCCACCTGATTCCCGAAGGGGGCTACAAGGCCGTTCCGACCCTCTACGGCGAGGGCTGGATGATCGCGGGGGACAGCGCCGGACTGGTAAATGCGGTCCACCGCGAAGGCTCCAACCTGGCGATGACCAGTGGCCGGCTGGCCGCAGAAACGGTTATCGCGCTGAAAGAGATGAAGCTCCCCTGCACGGCCCCCCATCTTGCCCGTTACAAAGCCGCGCTGGACGACAGTTTCGTCATGAAAGATTTACGGAAGTACAAGGAGTTGCCCGATATCCTGCACGGCAATCCGCATTTCTTTTCGGTGTATCCGCAACTCCTCAACCGCGCCGCGCATACCATGCTGATGGTCGATGGCCAGGATAAGCACAGCAAGGAAAAGACCATTCGTGGCAGCTTTGTAGAGCAACGCTCGTTGTGGGGTTTGGTGGGAGACGCTTACCGCATGTGGAGGGCAACGCGATGATCAAGATCGAAGAGAAACTGTTTCAAAACCGCTATCGGGTCGATGAAGGTCGGCCGCATATCCAGATCAGCGATCCTCAGGTCTGCGCGGATGATTGTAAAACGCAGTCCTGCACCTTCGCCTGTCCCGCGGCCTGTTACGCCAAAGACGAGGGTGGTGGTGTGGTCCTGACCACGGACGGCTGCCTGGAGTGCGGCACCTGTCGGGTCATTTGTTCGGAATATCGCAACGTGGATTGGTCCTATCCACGGGGCGGTCACGGCATCCTCTTCAAGTTCGGTTAATTTTGGAGGCGTGGTCCAATGAGCCCTGACGGTGCCCTCCGAGAGATCACCCTGCCCTTTGCCGACCCGACCGGGCAGGCGACTTCGCTGCTGGAGGCCGCACTGGCCAGTAGCACACACCCGACCGAGGTGGAAAAACTGCTGAGGCAGCATCTACTGACCGATCCGGATTACCTGCCCGCCTATTTTGCCATGTACAAGTTGCTGTTTCGCCAGTCCCGGCTGGCGGAGGCCGAAGAGATAGCACGCACCGCCCTGGCCAGCGGGGCACGACTGGGCGGTTTCCCCCCCAACTGGCAGCACCTCGCTCCAGGCACGGCAGACTGGTCCGTGATTCACAGTCCTGCCCATTTTTATCTCTTCACCCTGAAGGCCCTGAGTTTCATCCTGTTACGCCGCAATCAACTGGACGAATGCCGGGAGGTTCTGGAAAAGATCGGCGAACTGGACCCTCACGATCTGGTAGGGGCCTCCGTCATCCGCGCCTATGCCGATGGCCTGACGGCGCATTGAGTCAGATGATGTGCCATTCAAGATGAAATACCCACCCGGTGCATGCCCATGCTGAGCATCTCGCCCTTTAACGCGATTGAAGAGGCGGGGACTGCCGTACTCACGCTGACTGAAGGGCTGGAGAAGGAAGAGTTTCTCGCGTCGCGCCTCACCCGTGCGGAAACTCGACGCCAGCTTCGCCTCATGAGCGCGGCCGCCCTGCTCCTATCGCCAGAGATTCACGCCCTGATGGTGGAAATTGACTGGGAAGGCTGGCGCGCCCTCGACCAGCGCCTCGCGGCCAGTGGTAAAGCAGAGGACACCCTGCTTTGGCTCGCGGTGCGCGCGCTGGCACCAGATACCTTGATGTGGCTGCGGGTGTACCGCAAAAACCAGCCGGAATGCTTTAAAGAGGACGCAATGAAAGCAGATGCCTGTTATCCCGCCATTTCACCCGGCACAGGAGCCCGTCCATGAACTACGCCTTCCCGCCCGCCCCTGTCGTGACTCTGGACGCCATGTCCAGCAACCCTTTCCCGGTGCGACGCATTTTTTGCGTCGGGCAGAACTACGCCGATCACGTCCGGGAAATGGGCGCCGCTCCCGATGCCGAACCCTTCTTTTTCATGAAACCGGCCAGCGCCGTTCTGCAGAATAATTCAGTGCTGCCCTACCCGTCCGGCACTACCGACCTGCAACCCGAGGTGGAGCTGGTGGTGGCGCTGCACAAGAGCGGCAAGAACATCCCCATGGACAAGGTCGATTACGACTACGTGTTCGGCTATGCCGTGGGTCTGGACATGACCCGCCGCGACCTGCAACGCGCCGCCCGCGAAAAGGGCCAGCCCTGGGAGATGGCCAAAGCATTCGACCATTCGGCGCCCTGCACGGCCATCACGCCCGAGTTTTATTCAGGGGCCATCACCATCGGCTAATCTGATCACCCCCAATCAAAACAGGAATAACCCAATGCCCACAGCCGACCTCCTCGAACGCAATCGCCTGATCTTCTGTCACTTCGATAGTTACAGTACCGCCTTGCGCTTCGTTCGCATCAACGACAGTGTGATGTTGCCCGCGCCACTGCCGGAGAACACCAGTATGGTTGCAGCACCCACTGAGACCGGCGACACGCCCACTGACGTACTGCATGCGGTATTGGAGAAATTGAACATAAATCCCGGCCAGATAGAGCTGGACGACGGTTTCGAGGCTTGGCTGTCCACCGACACCGGTCCAATTCAGATTCACCTCGCCCGCTTCACGACATTTGAAGCCCCACACCAGGCAATCGCCCCCCACGATGGCGTTTTCAAGCCCATCAGTGAGCTGCGGCGCCTGCCGATGACGGAGTTGACACTACTGCGTCAGGTCTTCAATCAGATCATGGGCGGTTAAATAGGTATAACCATGCAGCCCATCCGCAAACTGCTGTAGAAACTCGCGACGTTCCACATCGTCGAGATGGCTGCAGGCCTCCACTTTCTTCTGATAACGGGCCAGCAGGTCGGTAGCGGAAAATTGTACGTATTGCAGGACGGATTCCACCGTATCCCCCGCCAGCGGCTGCTCCAGACGCATGGCGCCCGAGGCATCACAGAGTACATTAACCGAGTCCGTGTCACCGAACAGATTATGCATATCCCCGAGAATTTCCTGATAAGCACCGACCAGAAAAATACCGAGGAGATAAGGCGCATCCGCCTGTAGCGCATGTACCGGCAGCGCCGGTGTCAGGCCTTCGGCCGTGACGTACGCATCAATCCTGCCGTCGGAGTCGCAGGTGATATCTTCGAGACGAGCCCGCCGGGTCGGCTCTTCATTCAGTCGTTGTATGGGCAATATCGGGAAAATCTGATCAATGGCCCAGACGTCGGGCAACGACTGAAACAGGGAAAAGTTGACGAAATATTTGTCCACCAGCTTTTCGTCGAGTTCATCAAGAATATCGCGGTGCGCGCGATTGTGCGGGTCGAGAAAGCCGCGCACCCGCCAGAGCACTTGGGCATAAATGCCTTCGACTTCGGCGCGCTCTTCAATGTGAATGATGCCGAGGTTGAATTGCTGGTGAAGCTCCGCCAGCAGATAGAGGGCCTCCTGATACACTTCCAGCGCCGCAGCGGCGTTACCCTGATCCAGCCGGGTGAGCAGACGGCCCCACTCACCCGCCATCAGGTCGACCGAAGGTGCTGACGACGGATGCTCTCCGGTCGCCATCTCCACATCGGTGACATTGGCCAGCAAAATGGCGTGATGTGCCGTCAGCGCCCGGCCCGATTCAGAGATGATATGCGGCTCCGGCAGCCCCTCCTGGCGCGCCACATCAGCCAGTGTGGCGACGATGGCATGGGCATAGTCGGAGACATGATAGTTCGTGGAGCAGTACGCGCGGGAGTGCGTTCCTTCATAGTCCACACCCAACCCACCGCCCACATCCACGACTTCCAGGGCTGCGCCCAGGCGTCGCAGTTCCGCATACAGGCGGGCACACTCGCGCATGCCGCCTTTGATGAACTGAATATTGGGAATCTGGGAGCCGAGGTGGAAATGCAGCAATTGCAGGCTATCCAGCGCATTTTCTGCCCGCAGACGGTGGACGAGTTCCAGAATGTCCGCCGTAGACAGGCCGAATTTAGATTTTTCGCCGCCGGTATTCTGCCACTTGCCGGAACCGGCGGATGCCAGCCGCGCGCGCACCCCGATCCGGGGTTTAACACCCAGCTTGCGAGCCTCATTCAGGATCAGAGGCAGTTCAGAGGGTTTTTCCACCACCAGGTAGACCTGCATGCCCAACTTCTCACCCGTCAGGGCCAGGCGAACATACTCTTTGTCTTTGTAGCCATTGCAGATGATGGTGCCGCCCACCGGCATCAGTCCGATAACCGCCAACAGCTCCGGTTTGCTACCAGCCTCCAGACCGACGCTGCCCGCACCGGCACGCAAAATTTCTTCTACGACGCGCCGCTGCTGATTGACCTTGATCGGATAAACGGGCGTGTAGCTGCCGCCATAGTCGAGGGCGCGGATGGCCTCAGCAAACGCACTGTGCAGGCGCGCGACTCGATCGCCAAGAATCTGCGGAAAACGCAGGAGGCAGGGTAAAGCGAGGGAATGCTCACCCAACTCCGCCGCGACATCGGCCAGCCCAATGGCGGCACCCTGCGGGTTGGCATCGGGACGAACGACAATCTGTCCGTCCGCACCTATATCGAAATACCCCTCGCCCCAATGCGGCAAGTTATACAGATGACGGCTATCCGCGACCGACCATGTCATGCGTTCATTCCCCTGATGCCCTGCGCGCAGTCTAAGGGCTCAACAGGTCAGTAGACAAGGGCATCACAAGGCATCATTGGCAAAATCCGCCAAACGAGAACGCTCACCGCGACGCAGGGTGACATGTCCGCTGTAGGCCCAGTCCTTGAAGCGATCCACCACATAGGTCAGTCCTGAGGTGGTTTCCGTCAGGTAGGGCGTATCGATCTGCGCAATATTGCCCAGACAGACAATTTTGGTCCCCGGACCGGCACGGGTGATCAGGGTCTTCATTTCCTTGGAAGTCAGATTCTGTGCCTCGTCGATGATGACGAACTTCTCCAGAAAGGTACGCCCACGCATAAAACTCATGGATTTGACGCGAATCCGCTTATTGATCAGATCCTGCGTCGCACTGCGTCCCCAGCTGCCGCCATCATCACTGCCGCGCGCCAGAATTTCCAGATTATCCTCCAGCGCCCCCATCCACGGCAGCATTTTCTCTTCCTCCGTGCCGGGCAAGAAGCCAATCTCATCACCTACCGGCACGGTCGCACGGGTAATGATCACTTCCGAGTAGCGCTTCTGCTCAAAAATCTGATGCAGCGCCGCCGCCAGCGTCAGCAGCGTCTTACCGGTACCCGCGTGCCCCAGCAGGGTGACAAAATCGATGTCGGGATCCAGCAGCAGGTTCAGGGCGAAATTCTGTTCCGGATTGCGCGCCAAAATGCCCCAGACGGCATGCCGGTCGCTTCGATAGTCGGTTATGCGCTCGATAATGGCGTGTTCCGGATGCACTTCGCGGACAATCGCCGCGAAGTCTTCGGCCACCCCCGCCTGCGTATGTGTATCGATCGCGATAAACTGATTAGAATGCCAGCGCTGAATGGCCGGGCCGCTGATTTTATAGTAGCTCCGTCCGCTTTCCTGCCAAGCGTCCAGATCGCGACTGTGCAGATCCCAGAAATCGGCACTCAGCGTCTCTGTACCGGTGTAGAGCAGATCCACATCGTCCAGAGCACGATCGTTCTGGTAATCCTCCACCCGGATCCCGAGAGTACGTCCCTTGATGCGCAGATTGATATCTTTACTGACGAGAATCACATCTTTTTCGGGATGACGATTCTGCAGGGCCAGAGTCACGGCGAGGATTTCATTGTCCGCCTTGCCACCGGCCAGATCTTCAGGCAGCGCCTGCTGATGTGCAGCGGTCTGGAAATAAAGTCGTCCCTGCGCATAAGGCAGCGCCAAACCACGATCCAGATCAGCGGTATCCGTCAGCATCTCGTCCAGATAACGGCTGACCTGACGCACATTGCGCGCCTGCTCGCTCAGGCCTTTTTTGTGCTGATCCAGCTCCTCCAGCACGACCATCGGCAGCAGGATGTCGTGTTCCTGGAAGCGGAATAGCGCTGAGGGATCGTGCATCAGCACGTTGGTATCCAGAATGTAGAGACGCGCCCTCACCGGGCTTGAACCCCCCGCTTCCTGGCGACTCATGGTAATTGCTTGACGATGTTTAGGATGGCGGCTGCATGTCCGGCGGCCTTCACCTTACGCTCGACGTAGGCGATTTTGCCTTCCCGGTCGATCACGAAAGTGCTGCGTTCAACGCCAATGCCCACCTTGCCGTAATTGTTCTTCTCCTTGAGCACATCAAAGGCCTTGCAGAGCGTTTCATCCGTGTCGGCCAGGAGCGGAAAAGGGAAGTTGAACTTGCAGGAAAACTTTTCATGGCTGGCAAGGGTATCACGGGAAACACCGAGAATTTCCGCGCCGGCGGCCTGAAATTCCGGGTAGAGTGCCGTGAACTCCTGCCCCTCTGTCGTACAACCCGGCGTGTCATCCTTGGGGTAAAAATAGATCACTACGACCGTTCCGCGCAGGTCATCGATGTGGATGGAGGATGCCTTACCATAGGCCGCGGCACGAAACTGAGGTACAGGTTGACCGATGCTGATGACTTCTGAGGACATGAGGAACTCCTGAGTGGGACTGACTGAAAATCTAGCGCGGCAGATGGGGCGCTGTCCAGGGAAGTAACGCAGGGTCATCGCTTGCGCCCTCCCGGCTTTCTGCTCTAGCATGACTTTATGGCGCATTTATCACTCCACCCCGCTCTCACGGCGGAAGTTTCCGATGCCGAGGCAGCGCAGCGTCTTCGCGCTATCGGGCAGCGCATCACGCGTTTACGGGTAGCGGTCTTCAAAACACTGCTGGCAGCCGAGCAACCACTCAGTCATCCCGAGGTGCAGCAGCGCCTGGAGGCGTCGGAGACAGGGGCGGTTGACCGCGTCAGTCTCTACCGCAATCTGGAATGGCTGGTACAGACCGGACTCGCCCACCGGATCACGGCAGACGACCGGATCTGGCGCTTTAGCGCCCACCGTGATGAAACGACCACCCAACACCCGCATTTCCATTGTGTCGCTTGCCGCCAGGTATTTTGCCTGCCCGAAAGTAGTGTACCGACGCCTCGACTGCCAGCCGACTATTCCATGATTGAAATGGAATTGGTGGTCAACGGGGTCTGTGCCCAATGCGGTAAAGAACCGCCAAAAAAAACCAGTCAGCACTGAGCCCATCAGAATTTTATTTTCCGCGATAAAAAATCATTGCCTCAGGAATGGTTTCCCATCCGGTCGCCTTGCCTTATAATGCGGTGGCCGCGCCACCGCCAGCCACCTTCATGAAAGGAACTTTAAGAGGGTACCATGCGCCACCTGCCCTATGATGATTACGATAAAAAAGAGATGGTTCTGCGTGACTTTCTTGCCATGGACAGAACGGTATTTGCGGGCACTCGCACTTTTCTGGGCTATATTCGTGTGACCTTGACTTTGATCATCGCCACGCTCATTTTTATTCGTGTATTCAATGGCTATGTTGAGGACCATCTGTTTTATCTGGGCTTTATTCTCGCGCTGATTATCCTGGCCGCGGGTATTTCTCTCTATCTGAAAATTAAGATACACTATAAAAATTTGCAAAAAACGGAAACCTACGAAAAGACAGAAGATGATCTATAATGAAATCCCGATTCCTATTCAACCACCTGGATGCGCATCGCGATTATTTTCATACCTATCCAAAAAGTAAATTGGTACTCCGTGACTGGCTCGCACTGGACCGCACAGCAGCGGCCAACCGGCGGACTTTATATTCTTTTTTGCGCACCATGCTGGACCTGACCATAGCGGGTTTGGTACTGATTCACTTTTTTAACTATCACGCCGTTATTATTCTCGGTGTGCTATTCATTTTATTATCAATGGTTATTGGCGGCTTTAGTTATTTCCGATTTTTACGGGTTCAAAGTCACTACCATAAGTTTTTGCGAGAGTCTGGAGCGCACTTTCCACCTATGCTGGCGCGCAAAGACCACCATTCCTAATCCGGGCTCGGGCCCTTATTCTTCCAGCTCTTGCGCGTTCACTTTTGGCACGTTCTGCAAAGGCGGACGCTCCCAGTCGTAATCACTCGTTTTACCACCCCGTTGTTCGCATGCCTGATAGCGCTGATAGGCGCTTACTTTCGCCAGCTCTCTCTGCAGTTCCAGTTCGGCGCGGGCAAAATCCATGGGAGGTACGGCATCTTTCGCCAATGTGGCCTGGGCATCTTTAATGCGGCTCTGTGTATCATGGAGGTCAATATCCATGATCCGCAGACTTGCATTGGCGAGTATCGTCACGATATCAGGCTGAATCTCTAACAACCCGCCCTCCAGAAAAAGAATCTGTGTCTGACCATCGGCTTGGGTAATGCGCAGCTCTCCGGCGCGCAGCCCCGACAGCAAGGGTGCATGCCCTGGCAGAATTCCGATCTCGCCCAGCTCCGCCGGCACTGCCGCGAAACGCGCCATACCGCTGTACACTTCGCCATGCACATCGACCACATTGATACGGAATGTTCCATTCTGCTGCATGCTTATTCCTTTTTTGAAAGCATCGCCAAAAATTGTGCTTCAGTGAGCTGTGTCAGGCCCAGCTTTGCGGCTTTTTCCGCCTTGCTGCCCGCCTCTTTACCAACAACCACGTAGCTTGTTTTAGCGGAAACGGCGCTGCTGACTTTTCCACCCCTATTTTCTATGGCGACTTTGGCATCTTCCCTGGTCATACTGTCCAAAGAACCAGTGAGTACCAGGGTCATCCCCTGGAAGCATCCGCCTTTTTGCGGTTCGACGACATCCCAATCCAAACCACCAGCCCGCAACGCCGCGATCACCTCCAGGTTATGGGGCTGGGCAAAAAAATGTACGATAGATTCCGCCACTATGGGCCCCACGTCGGGAATATTCTGCAAGACTTCCGGCGTCGCCGCCAGTAAGGGTTCCAAGTCGCCAAAATAGGCTGCCAGAGATTTGGCTGTGCTTTCTCCAACTTGGCGGATACCCAGGGCGTAGAGGAAGCGAGAGAGGCTGGTATAACGGGATTGCTCTATTTCCGCCAGCAGTTTTTGGGCGGAGCGACTGGCCATGCGCTCCAATCCGCAAAGTGCGGCCTCATCCAGATGATAAACATCGGCTACGGAATGCACCAGACCTCGCTCGACCAGTTGCTGCACGAGTTTCTCGCCCAGGCCCCGGATGTCCATCGCCTTGCGCGAAGCGAAGTGCTCGACAGCGCCCATCCGTTGCGCCGGGCAGTACAGCCCACCCATGCAGCGGTGCGCCGATTCGTTGGCCAGCCGCAGGACTTCCGAGTCACAAACCGGACAACGCAACGGCATTTGCCAGGGTTGTGCTGCCGCTGGCCGTTCTTCCTTGAGCACCATGACCACTTCGGGAATCACGTCCCCGGCACGGCGCACCAGTACCGTGTCGCCCACGCGTATATCTTTACGATCCACCTCGTCCTGGTTATGCAAACTGGCGCGGCTCACGGTCACGCCGCCCACCTGCACGGGCCGCAGGACAGCCACCGGAGTAATCACGCCGGTGCGCCCCACGGAAGCCAGGATATCTTCGACCACGGTACGCTCTTCGTGCGCCGGGAATTTATAGGCAATGGCCCAACGCGGTGCGCGGGCCGTGAAGCCCAGGCGCTCCCTGGCCGCCAAATCATCGACCTTGAACACGAGGCCGTCTATTTCAAAAGGCATGCCTTCGCGTGATTTCTGCATTTCATTGAAATAGTTTTCGCATTCAATAAGATGTCGAACATTGCGCAAGTAAGGCGTCACTTCAAAACCCCAGACAGAGAGGCTGTGCATTATCGTGCTGTGCGCCCCCCCCAGTGGCGCGCTGCTTTCTCCCCACCCCCAGGGAAAGAACGCCAGCGGGCGTTTCGCCGTCACTGTGGAATCCAGTTGCCGCAGGCTGCCGGCTGCCGCATTGCGTGGATTGGCAAAGGGATTTTCTCCTCCATGCAGGCGCTCTTCATTCAATCGCTGGAAAGCCGCCACGGGAATCACCACTTCCCCGCGCACCTCCAACAGATCCGGCCAGCCCTTGCCCGCCAGTTGCAGAGGAATATTGCGGATGGTGCGGACATTGGCGGTGACATCCTCGCCACTCTGACCATCACCGCGGGTCCCAGCCTGCATCAATTTGCCATCCACGTAACGGATGTTGACCGAAAGGCCATCAAACTTGGGTTCAGCGCTCAGCGCAACCTCTTCAAGGTGCAGTCCTTTTTGCACACGTCCCAACCAATCACGAAATCCCTCCTGATCAAACACGTTATCCAGGGAAGTCATCGCTACGGTATAGTGAACTTCGGTAAAGGCCTCCAGAGGCGTCGCCCCTACCCTCTGGGTCGGCGAATCGGCGCTTTGCCATTGCGGGTTACGTTCCTCCAGGCGGCGAAGTTCGCGCAGCCGTGCATCATATTCCGGATCACTCAGAGTCGGTGCATCCTGCTGGTAATACGCCTTATTGGCGGCCATCAATTCGGCACGCAACAACTGGATACGCTCAAAGTCCGTAGGCTTGCCCTGCGCCACCATCCGCTCCTTCTTTCGAGATATAATGCCCTGCGCATGCACCTGTTGCGCCCAACCCCGGGCAAATTATACCAGAAAGCATATTTGCGGTATCCTAGCGCGGCATTTGCCATTGCCCACCTCACTGGACGGAGAACCTATGGCCCTCACTCTTTTTGATCTGGACAACACGCTGCTCTCTGGCGACTCCGATCATGCCTGGATGAAATTTCTCAGCAGCCGCGGCGTTGTGGACGCCGAGTGCTTCAATCATCGCAATGACCGGTTTTACGCGGACTATATGGCGGGCACCCTGGACATTCAGGCTTTTCTGAATTTTCAGCTTACCCCTCTGGCTGCGCACCCGCGTGCCCAGCTCAATGCCTGGCACCGGGAATATCTACAGGAATGGGTGCTGCCGATGATTTCGGATCGCGCCCGCGCCCTGATCGAGGATCACCGCCGGCAAGGTGACCTGTTGGTCATCATCACCGCCACGAATCGTTTTGTAACGGCACCCATTGCGGAAGAACTGGGCATTGCGCATCTGCTCGCGACGGAACCGGAAGAAACGGCGACAGGGGAATTTACCGGCCAGACGGTCGGTGTCCCCTGTTTTCAGGCGGGCAAAGTGCAACGTTTACGGGACTGGTTGCAGATGCAGGGACTGGGCTGGGAGAGCGCTCTGCAAAATAGCACTTTCTACAGTGACTCCCACAATGATCTGCCTTTACTGGAAACCGTCACCAACCCCGTCGCGGTTGACCCCGATCCGCGTCTGCGCGCCCTCGCCGAAGCCCGGGGTTGGCCTATTCTTTCGCTGCGCCTCGAGCCTGTCGAACAACGCGCCTGAATCCTGAATGCGCATTAAGGCGCCGTTTCCTCACGGCGCGCCGCTTGCGCAAGCGTATCGGCCACTTCAACCCGTACAATACGGGAAATACCCGGCTCGGTCATGGTAACACCCACCAGTTGCTCGGCGACCTGCATGGTCAAACTGCGATGGGTCACAATCAAAAACTGGGTCTGTACCGCCATTTTCCGTACCAGATGGCAGAAACGTCCGACGTTGGCATCGTCCAGCGGTGCATCCACTTCATCCAGCACGCAGAAAGGCGCGGGATTCAAGCGGAACAAGGCAAATACCAACGCAATGGCGGTGAGCGCCTTCTCACCGCCGGAGAGTTGCTGCAGACTGGCGTTGCGCTTGCCCGGCGGTTGCGCACGCAGGACCAGTCCCGCATCCAGCAGGTCTTCGCCCACCAGGCTCAGTTGCGCCTGCCCGCCACCAAAAAGAGTGGCAAAAAGCTCCTGTAAGGCCTGGTTGACCTTATCGAGAGTGTCACGAAAACGGGCGGTCGTTTCCTGATCCATGGCCGCCATCGCCTCTTCCAGACTTTGCAGGGCGGATTCCACATCTTCGACCTGGCTCAGCAGATTACCGCGGCGCTCTTCCAATTCCTGCAATTCTTCCTCGGCAGCAAGATTCACATTGCCAAGACGAGCGATAGCCGTATTGATCCGCGCGATATTTTCTTCGCAGCGAGACCCATCTGGACAGGGTCCGGGGTCTCCACCCAAATCCTGTGCGAGTAGCGCGGCGCGTTGCTGATATTCTTCCAGACGCGCCTGCAGACCCGCCAGTTGCTGATCGGCGGCAGCCCCGGACTGTTGCAGGGCGCGCAGCCGTTCCTCCAACCGGTGACGCTGACTTTCTTGCTGACGAATCTGCTGCTCTGCGCTCTGGGCCGCGCTCTGCAAGGTCAACAACTGGGCATTACGCTCGGCCCGTAAACCCGCCACCACCTCCAGTGCCGCCTCCATTTCCGGCAACTCTGCTTGCAGGCGGGCAAGCTCCTCGTCTCCCTGAGCCGCCGCCATGGCAAAGTGATCCCTTTGCTGTTGCAGATCTACGGCACGGGCAACGGCGGCCTCAGACTCAGCCTGCAAGCGCTGTTGCTGGACTTCCAACGACTGGCGTTTGTCCCGCGAGCGACCATAGGCCGCACGCAATTCACCTGTCCGGCGCCGCAACTCATCGGTCATCCGCTGCGCGTTTTGTACCGACTGCTCCAAATCCTGCCAGCCGCGTTCATCGACAGCCAAATCCTGACGCAATCCCTGCATCCGTGCTTCTAATGTGGCCCGTTCGTTACTGAGTCGCCCGAACTCAGCAACGCGTTCTGCCCGTTGTCGATCTTCGGCCTCCACCCGACTGCGCAGACGGACGAGGGATTCCCGCTCCTGGGCGCTTTGCCGACTCAAGGTTTGCCAGTGGCCATCTGCCGTTCGGAGTTGCTCCTGTGCGGCCCGTGCCCGTTGTTCGGCGTCCGCCAATGCAGCATGTGCGGTCGCGGCCTCGGCCTGCGCCTGACGAAAACGCTCGCCATTTTCCGCCAGCTCGCGGCGACATTGCAGCAGACTGGCGCCATCTTCATGTTCTGGATATTCCATCCCCGAGCGATGCACCAATATACCCTGTGGCGTAATCCAGGCTTCCCCCGCCTGCAATTGTTGACGCTGACCGAGGGCGCAGGTCAAATCCGGAGCCATGCGCAGTCCCCACAGCCAGTCACTTAGCCCCAGGCCCAAAGTTTCTGGTCTTTCCAAGGCCCGTACCAGTGCATCTTGCGGCAAGTCGGGTGGTAACGCCGCGCTCTTCCACAATATGCTGCCCTCAGCGACCGTACTGTCGCCTTCCATCACGGCGGCGTGCAGGCGACCACGCAACACCACCTCCACCGCATGTTCCCAGCCAGGCCGCACCTGTATCTGGTCCACCAGTCGGGTGCTCGCCGTGTCATTGTTCACAGCCGGTTTTTGCAGCCGTCGCAGCAGACTCTCCAGCGCCTTTTGCCGGGCCCCGTACTCCTGCACCCTGGCCTGCGCACTATCGCGGGGTTCGCGCAAAGCAGAGGCTTGGGCCTGAGCCGTTTCCAGGGCATCACGTTGCCCCTGAAGCACGGTCGCGGCCTCTTTTAACGACATTTCCCGGGATTCACAACGCGCTTCCAAGGCCGCCAAAGCGGGGCGTTCTGAAGGTGTTTCCGCGGACTGCTGTTGCAAGCGGCGTTCAATATCCTGCAGGCGCGGCTCCAGTTCACGGATTTGCGCCGTCGTTACGTCCCTTTTGCGACGCAGTTCCGCCAAAGCCTGCTGCTGTTGCTGACGTTCCTGATCCTGTTTTTCAAGCTCGCGCTCCGCTTCCTGCCGTTCGCGTCGGGCACGCTCTTCTTCTTCGATCAGCGCGTGCTGATCTGCGGCCAACGTCTGCAACCGCTGCTGCCGCTGACTTTCGCTCTCCGTCTGACGTGCTTGTTCAGATTGGATTTTCTGTTGCTGTGCCCGCTGCTGATCCACTCCACTCCGACAACGTTGGATCGCCGCCTGCTGTTCCCGAAGCCGATGCATCACATCGCTTTGCCGGGCCTGCACCTCATACAGTTCGCCTTGGGCGACGGCGATGGCGTCCTGGCCATGACGTTCTTCCACGCGCAATTGGTCCAGCAATTGCGCCGCAGCGATAAGATGCCGTTCTTCCTGCTGATGGCTTGCTTGCAGCGCTGCGCGCCGCACCGCGATCTGTTGCTGCTCCGTTTCGAGAAGCTCCACGCGAAGGGCCACGCTCCACCACTGCCATTGACGCTCCTCTACCCGTAGAGCGCGCAACTTTTGCGCCGCCTGGGTTTGCCGCTGCAAGCGTTGCCATTGACCATCCATCTCGCCGTGAATATCGTGCAAACGCTGGAGGTGCTCCCGTGTTTCAGCAATGCGTTGTGTGCTTTCCCGGCGACGCTCCTTGTAACGGCTGATGCCGCCTGCTTCTTCGAGAATGGCGCGCAAATCGTCCGGACGCGCTTCAATAATGCGCCCGATGGTCCCCTGCTCAACGATGGCATAAGCATTACCGCCGAGTCCCGTGCCGAGAAACAAGTCGCCCACATCGCGCCGTCGACAGCGGGCACCGTTAATCCGATAATGGCCGTCGCCCTTGCGATCCAGACTGCGCTTGACGCTGATTTCGGCCGTCTCAGCAAAAGCGCCGGGGGCCGCCCCATCACTGTTATCAAAACGCAACTCGACCATCGCCATTGGGGCGGCCGGGCGACTGTCGCCCCCATTGGAAATCACATCGCTCAGAACGCCGCTACGCAGCTGGCGCGCCGAGGATTCACCGAGCACCCAGCGCAAGGCGTCGACCGCGTTGGATTTGCCGCAACCGTTAGGCCCGACGATCACCACCGGATTGGCGTCGAACTGAATGCGCGTGTTTTCGCGGAAGGATTTAAAGCCTTGGAGAATAATGGCCGAGAGGCGCATGAAGGGATATTCTTGCTATAGTATGCCGAATCGGTGAAGCACAGATAATGAGGAGTTCCAGATGCCCAGTCAACCCAGCAAAACTTTAGAGCGTTTTTCTAATCCTCACCCCGAGCGCGACTATGTCGTGCACATGGATCTGCCCGAATTTACCTGCCTCTGCCCCCTGACTGGACAACCAGATTTCGCGCACTTTATGCTGGATTTCATCCCGGATCAGCACAATGTCGAGCTGAAATCCCTCAAACTTTATCTCTGGAGCTTCCGCGACGAAGGCGCCTTTCACGAGGCCATGACCAACCGCATCGCTGACAATCTGATCCATCTGATCAACCCGCGTTATTTGCGCCTATTGGGACGCTGGTATGTGCGCGGCGGCATCACCACCGATATACTCATTGAGCACCGCCAAGCAGGGTGGGAAAATCCGCATCTACTCAGTCAATTGCCGCCCGTGCATTGGGCGCAACACCAGCCAGGCTATTAACGGGCACATCTACGAGTTACTAAAAGTGGTACATCAAATCCGCCGTAGTAATGGTATTGAATTTTTTATAATAGCTGATCACGGGAAACTCATTATATGAGGCGGTATAAGATAATTGTAAATTAAAATTTCCATACAGTTGGGATTCAAGGCTGGTAATCGATTCATAAGTATTATTGTTGGCTGTTGATAGTAGCGTAGTTACAGCTTCCTTGAAAGTTGCGTGATGGGTCAGGTGCCATCGATAATTAATCGCCAGCCGGACGGCTGGACTTATTTGATGTTTCTGACCTATGGGTTGATCTTCCTGAGCACCGATACCTCCTTGGTAATCTAAGGACATGGTCTTATTTAAATGTATGACATTACCTTCGCCTATAATTTCTGTCAGGTGGTAAAAGTATCCATTAAATTGATTGCGATCATAGCGGATATTGGCGAAAACGTAGCGAATCTTTGGTTTAAAGTAATATCGAGTTTGGTTTCCCAACACGAGGCGGTTGGCATAAATAGCCGACGATGCGGCAGTGTAATTGTAACTCACGTGTGCTCGATCTTGCCAATGATGCTTTTGCCAACGCACCCAATCATGACTATTGAGATTTAAAGAAGGGAATGTTCCAGTGGCACTGGAAAGCCCAAACGCGGCGCTACCAGACCAGGGCTTCAAAGTTTTGGCCATGGCGCCGGTGATGGATGCCATCCATACGGGAAATACGAAAACAAAAACAAGTATTGTGTGTTTTCCATATTTATTATGGAATGGTATTTGGGGTGTTTTCGGCAATCGCATATACTCTCCTGTTCATTATAGATGGGATGTTTTCATTCACAAAGATCGTCGTGATATGGACTACGCTTATCCGATTATCTTAAAAAATTACCTTGTGCACAATCTGCTGTATTAATTAACATTACCGTATCAGAATACCGATAATGATTCATTTTATCAAGGCAGAAATCGTCGACCACTACAACCAACACCCCAACAATATAAGGAAAATACGTAATCTATTCTGGTCGCCGACCAACAGCCTCCTCCAAGCTTCAGAGGCTGGTCAATCTGTCCAACGCGCCCAGATCCACGAAATCCGGCGTACGGCAGGACAGCTGCTGTTCGTGGAATCCCTGAAAGAGATCGCACCACAGCGCAGATTCTCTGGCTATCGCTTGTTGCTCAAGGCGTATGTGAGCGGGGAGCTACGGCAGGATGAAGCGCGGTACACCTCTTCGGGGCCACCGCTTGATTGATGGTTAATTCTTGAACTTCACCAGGCGGCTGACCTGAATATCGGTCACGAAAACCACTCCAGTGTGCTTCTCGAAGAAAGGGGCGAAGCCTTCCAGGATGGGAGGCACCAACTCCTCTGGAACAGCCACAATGATCATGATCAACACATCATCTTCGTTAAACATGACATGCCCATCATAAATACCGTGACTGCCCTTTCCGGAAAGATTGCCGACAATGGTGTATCCCTTTACACCAGCACGATCTAACAGATCCGTAGCGAAGTCTTTGTGGGCACCTTCCATGATGATCTCCAACTTCTTCAGTGGGCTCAGATTCAGGGTTTTCACGCAATATCCTCCGTAAGGGGCTGACTCATTGACAACTCGGATCGTTCCTGCAAGCGGAACGCGCCATCATCCAGCACATAGGCACGATACGCGTCTTCCGGGTCCATAATAATGACTCGCACCCAGGCACCGCCCACCAGCGCCTTAATTTTCACCAAATTACCGACCGCTTTCTGAACAAAGGGCAGCGGCGCTTCCACGAGCACGATCAGACGTACCGGTTCATGATAAGGTTTACCGTCCTTGAGGACGGTCTGGGTAGGCAAGCCGGTACGCAAGTCACTCTGATTACCGGTCATCACCGCAAATCTGCCGGCCACATTATGATACGCTTTGCTACCACTACCATAGTGTTCGGTATCTACCACCGAAAAATAGTGTTCCAGGTTGATCCATTCGCCGATCACCATAGGACTGGACAAAATCGTCTCCAGAAGACGTCCCTTGGGATCAAGGCGATAGTCGTACGAATGCAGAAAAGCCCGGCTTTCCAGATTCAACCCTTCTGTCAGTTCGCGTTTGCCCACAATCGCATAGACATTACGGGTCAGCCCCCACTCCGGACGCACCTGAGACCAGTCATGCGCCTGCCGTCGAGCCATCATTGCCGCCGCGTAAGGTTCCTCAGCCAAGCGTCCAGAACCACCCAAGGTGGGCATACGTTCTGCTGCCGAGCGTCGGGAGGCAGCAGAAAGACCATTACGCAAACGCTCCAGATAGAGCAGATGCCGGGCCGGTAACAAATCGATATCCATGAGATCGACCGCGTCCGTCGTGGTGTTGTGAACGGCGGGGATGAACCAGGAATCCTCTGGAATGACTATACCTAAGTCACGTAGACGTCGCCTGACTTCCGGCTTGTTGGCCATGGCGGCAAAAACACGCGCATTGGGGAGGCCCTTACCGCCACCACAGGCTCCACAATCCAAAGCTGATTCATAAGGATTGTTTTGGGTCTGACTTTCATGCGCCACCATCAGTACAAAACGGGAGAAATTACGATTCAGCCCAACCAAAAGAAGCGATTGAGAAATATAACGAACCTGTTCATCCACACTAAAGCCGATGCGTCCGAGGCGCTCCATCTGCAAACTCATTTCATGACGCTCTACCCGATAGATATCACGAAGCTTCTGGATAAATGCCGTTTCCTCCTGATCGCCAATATGTCGCCTCTGCGCCAAGTCGCTGGGGCCCTGTGCATTTTCTAGGGCAATTTCCCGCAATTGCCGGACATCATCATCGGTCACCTGATCACGGGGTATGTTCCACTCCTTGATCAAGGCACGAACAATCATGGCACGTTGTACCGCACGCAAAATAGAATCCGCCTGGTCATGACTCAGCTTATCCAGTAGCAGGCGCGTAACGGGTTTATCCGCATGCAGACGATCGTGCAGCTGGTGATAAATAAGCGGTGCCACAGTCTTGCCGATCAATCCGAGACTAAATATCAAACCGACGGCTTCAACGGCCACAAACGGTGAAAGCACAGATTCCTTGAGGTCGTGCAGGACATGTTCCAGAGCGCCATAAAGAGGCTCCTCTTCGAGCTCCAGCGCTGCAGGGATCTCGAGAACCAGGTTTTTGGGGGTTTGAATCGCAGGACAAAGGTGTACCTCAGTGCCTTTGCCGTATCCCAAAAAACTGATCGGAACGCCAAAAAAGCCACCGATGCCAAATGTCTCATAATCACCAACAGCCTCCAGATGCCGACGCATAGGCTCGGAGCGCACATCAATACATAACATGGCCTGAGCAAAGGGACGTCTGTCTACTGGCGGAGCCGAGGCTTTGGGAATATTGACCCGATTGATCAGCGCCTTGATGTAATGCGTTTCCATGGAGCGCAGCCAGACAAAACCCTCTCCCTTCTCCCAAGTACGCACAACCTCCATAAATTTGTCCAATTGCGTAGGAGTCATCGCCATCAGCTCTTCCTCCGCATCTCCACCCATGGTCGCGGCCAGTCGACGCAGATGGGACGCCTGACGCTCGCCCTCCCAACGGGATTTGTTATCCATATAGGCATGGGCGAGTTTTTCAAAACTGGGGCGACGGCGGCGAGCCAGAACATCCTCGACACGATGGGCCCACGCCGGGAGGATGGATCCGGTATGTAGTTCAAGACGCAAATAAGCCCCCAGGGGATCGGCATGAACAAATGCCTGCACCGCCTCGGCGTTCGCCGGACAATCATGATGCCGGACCGCCTCCTGCAGAAGCGCCATCCCCAGAACCATCCGCACCGCCAGAAAATCCGTTAGATCCGCCGGAAACCGCTCCGCCCAATAGTAACGTCTTGCCGAGCTCCGATAGCGAATGAACCCGGCCCACCCATGCAGGCGAGTCAATTGTCGAGTGATATATCTCTGCCAGGACTCCTCAGGCACTTTGAGCCGTTTCAGGATGTGCGCGACCATTCCCTCGGGAGTCTCTCCAGATTCCAGCAGCTGCCGCAATTGCAATCCACGCAAGAAGAAACGCACATTGTGCTGCGCCACTTCCTTCCAGGCAGCAAAAAATCCACGGTCACGTCCCGGTGCCTGCCAGGCGGATTGCCCCTCATCAAAAAAATCCAGACAACTCTTGATGAGAAGTTCGTCCAAGGTTTGACCGATACCCGTTCCAAATAGACGATCAATGTTGGCGTAAACCGGACCATCCGGAGCAATTTTATCAGCGAGTATCACACCAAGCCGAAGCTGCTGCGTGTCCCTATTCACGGTCGTTGATCGACCATGCAGAACATCATGAAGCAGTTGTCCGTTGAGCCAGTCCGCTTTCGGTACCACCTGCTCACTCTGACAAACCGTCAGTAAAGACCAGAGCCACTTCCGGAGCGCCACGCCGGGCAACACCCCGGGAAGCGCGCCCAAGAAATCATCAAGATACTTTTCAAGCTTGGCATCATCCACTTTTCCGGCAAGGCGATATTCTTGGTACTGACTTCTTGAAAGATATCCACGACCGTGGAAAAGCGTGTTGGCTTCTTCTATCGCTGCTTCAAAAGACAGATGCTCAAGACCAAAAAGCGGATTGTGATGAATGAAGGTGCGCATCGGCCAGAACCGCGGAATTGGTTCACTGGCCACATAAATCATCGAACGAACTTTGAGCCGGTCGCCCAAGGTTAATTCATTATCCATGCGCCCCCCCAAAAAATGCCTCCAACCGCAAATAGTCCCAGAACGAGGCCGCCCAACCAGGTGCCGCCCACTGTCAGATCCTCAAGTAACTCACCTCGGTAGATACCGAAGAGTAAATCCTGCAAAAACCGTCCTACGGCCCAGCCCCAAAGCAACAAAACCAGAAGTCCCCCTGGAATCCATGCCAACGGCAGAGCCTTTACCACGTGGAGTAGGATGAAAAAAGTGGGGAAAATCGGCGTCGCCGAAGCCGCGAGGGCGGTGAGCGTGATCAGCGCGGAAAGACGGGGTAAGACCGTCGTCAGTCCACCCCTCAGCCCCAGATAGGCACCCCCCATCCGCTGCTCGAGAAGCCCTGCCCACACCAGCATCAGCGCGCCGGGGATCGACCAAGCCAACGCAAATGACTGTAGAGTCAGGGGATCCAGGTTCTGCCCATGCAGCAACCAGGTCAGTGCGAGCCCAGACGTCGTCATCAGTCGAGCCCAGACCTGCACTTCACGGGTACTAGCCGCACGAAAGGCGTAGAACACTGCCGTAAAAAGCGCCACGCCGCGCAAGTTGGAGTCCAGCCCAACCGGTAATGCCTGCCACGCTCCGGAATATATCAAAAGCAGCAAACCCAATTGTGGAAACACCAGAATAGCCAGAGCCTGAGCCCAGAATCCCGGAGCGCTGGCAAGCAGCTTGTTAAAAATCCAGCTTAACGGAAACCACGGAAGCAATGTCCCGGCCATGATCCAGACCAAGATATCCATATCAGCACCACCGTAACAAAATATTCAAGCGATGCGAAAAAACCAAGAGAAGCTGCGTCAGTCTTGCATAAAGATCGTTCACATATAATTCCCTGGAGAGCAGGGCATACATCGAAAGATAAGCTCCGCGCCAACCTCCCTTGTCGACACGGTCCCACCAGCCGGAAGAATCGGCAAAGAAAGTCAGTGCCCAGCCGCCAACGAATAAAAAGGCAAGAAAAATGACCAGCGTATCGAAAGCGAATGCATTAATACTGGCGGCGGCATAAAGCTTTTGACTGACGTCATGCGGGTAGAGAAAACTACTAAAATAATGACTGATCAGAGTGTAACCAATCACAATGAGCACGAACGATCCTAATATCCCACCCATCAGCCGCCACGGATTAGTATGGGTCATCTTATGGGTTGCAAATAGCGCCTGCGCTCCAGTTACCCAGCCGAAAAACAGAAGAATGACGACGCCCTGCTCGTAAAGCAATCCCGAAGACACAAAGAAATGGGACAGGCTCAAAACCGCCGCCGGCACTAGAATGGTTAGAGCCGCCGCCGCGAGCCAAGGCAGGCGGGAAGGCTTCGCCGGTCGCCGCTCGACAATGGCGGTGTAGATGGAATCGGGGGGTACGCCATCGTGGGCACGTGCTTCACCGATGACATTTCCCGCACCCAGAAACATCGAGCCCTTGAAAAAACCATGGGCTATCAGATGAAAAATGGCGAGGGGAAAAGCGCCCACGCCGCACTCCATGACCATGAAACCCATCTGCCCCATGGTGGAATAGCCCAGAGAGCGTTTCACATCATTTTGAATCAACATCATGGCCGAACCGATAATCGCCGTGACCAATCCCACTATGAAAGCCATGTGCAGAGCGCCGCCCGCATACTCGAAAACCGGCGCGAAACGATTAAAAAGAAATCCACCGGCATTGACGATACCTGCGTGCATCAACGCGGAAACCGGGGTCGGTCCGTCCATGGTATAAGGCAACCATCCATGGAGTAAAAACTGTGCAGAGCGGGCGAAAGCCGCAAAAGCCAGAAGAAAACCCACCAGCTCCGGAATAGATAGTCCCCAAAAAGTATGAAGGTGGGGATTTATCCGTATCTGCGCAAAAATAACCGGCAAGGATATGGAATGATAGGTTTTGATCAACACAAATGCGGCGAACCAAAGCGGCAAGTCGCCTGCCCGGTAAGTGATTTGTGTCCAGAAGGCATAGCGCCCCGCTGCGGGTCGGTTGGTATCATGGCCGAGGAGAAAATAAAGAACCACACCGACGAAGAACCAGGCCACCAGCAAGGTAACCAAATCTGCCGCAGAAACCATGAACAGAATGATCGCAGTCATTAAATCCAATAAGGCAAAGAACCGTGTATAGTTCGGCTCTTCAACCATGTACCGTACCGAGTACATGTGTACCAGAACACTAATTCCACTGACAAATACCCACATGATCAAACTGAGGGGATCCAACCAGATGCTGCCCCAATGGATACCGATATATACCACTTGCGAATGGCCAGCGACCACATAGTAGCCGAGCATGCCCAGCGACAGAAAGAAAGTGAAAAAGGTGGCGATCACGCTGACCCGTGCAGACATTCTGCGTTTTGAAGGCAGGAAAAATAATATAATGATTGCCGATAATACCAGCAGAAATGGTGTGATTATTGTTATTTGTTGAATGATTTTCATAGGCTTTCCATGGCGTAGTCGATACTGATTTCTCGGTCGGCCACAGGTCGGAAACGCCGGTTGGTGAAGGCCACATAGTCGGGGTGCTCGTGGTAGGAATTGATTACTTCCGGTGCTGCAAAA
>Ga0315298_1003988_pt1 | contig 22624 bp, 17 predicted proteins | sample WHS_1_MG_FD_203077 | JGI IMG/M metagenome (GOLD analysis project Ga0315298, IMG submission 203077) | Extremophilic microbial mat communities from Washburn Hot Springs, YNP, Wyoming, USA - WHS_1_MG | ecosystem: Environmental > Aquatic > Thermal springs > Hot (42-90C) | place: USA: Wyoming...
CCAGAACCATCTTTGATTGTGGTTCCAAGATAGGCCATATTTTCAGGAAAAGAGAATTTAGCCTGTTCTATTGTTGCGCCTTCTATAACACTTGCTCATTGAAGCCCAGCCATGCAGAATCGCCTACGGAGACGGAGTTTTGTTAAGCGCTAGGCCTCTGAGCAGGGTTACAGGTTAAGAAGATCCATTGTAGTTAAGTTGTTTCGTGCCGTTCAGTTGTAGGTTAGAATTATAGGCTTACTCTCGTCTTTGTGCTGTACTCAGCAAGAACAGCATCAGCGGAGGTGAAAGTAAGCCTGGAATATACTATCGCGGCTTTCCCTATAGACCTAGCTGAAGTCGTCGAAGACGTAAATGTTCATTCAAGATCTGAACTCGTTAAACAAATTCAAAAGAGACAAGAACAAATCATAATGAACCTCTGTGGACCAAAATACTCACGCGATCATTCATTCAAAAGAGCCGGGTCATACGCCAAAACGCTCATCACTGCAATCGGGACCATCACTTTTAGAGTCCAAAAAGTCAAAAGCCGAACAGACAACACCATCACCCCACCCATACTCGAATGCCTGGACCTGAAACGGCGAAAATACTCCAGAGACCTCAGAATGAAGCTTGCCGAGTACGCTTCCAAAATGAGCTACCAAGACGCAAGCACAGAGTTTGAAACAGCAACAGGCATCCGCGTCCCCAAAAGAACCATACACAGCTTCGTCCACGAAATAGCACCGCAACTTCTACAAGCAAACAAGCCGAAAAACCATTCTGAACAAGAAACGGTGATCGGAGACTCCACAGAAATCCGAGCTCTAAGCAGCAGAGAAATGAACATGGTCCACGTCCTCATCTCAAACAGCGGACAACTGCGCCACCTCGACGTCAACGATGAATGGCCAAGCCGCAAAGCAGAAACACTCATCTCAGACAACGAGCCCGGACTGACAAACGCCGTACACGCCAAGAACCGCCAGATCTGCATACTCCACGCCCTCAAATACTTACTATTCACTCTTTGGGATGATGGCATGAGCAAAGACGACCGATTAAAGGTTGAAGCAGCAGTCAAACAAGCACTCTTCACACTTGTAAACTCAACCAAAAAACACCACAAAGACAAAGATAAAACGCAACTGCAAAGGAGAATTCATAGAACCCTGAGAGCGCTCCATAAAATCGCTAAAGAACTCGGCGAAGACGGCTATCTCAGAGCAGCAGAATTCATCAGGAAAAACGCCAAGTTCATGGTAACATTCGCTGAACTCGCCTTAGAAGACATCAAAACACCATACATCACAAACAGGATCGAAAGGCTAATGGGCGAAGCTTCAAAACGCTGCAAACACAAATGGATGCACTGGTCAACCCAAGAACTCAAAGACATCCTCACCATAATCCTCATAAGATACACAGACAAACCACTCTACGACAACTTCAAAAAAGCATATATCCACAATGAAATCATTCACTAGAAAAGCTACAGCACAACTCTAACCTACAACTGCACAGCACCAAAATTTTTGACATTGTATCTTTAGCAAGAAGCCACGTTTTAAAAGGTAATAACCTGCAGGATCTTAGAGAATATCCTTAGTTTACTTAATCAACATCGTAATTTAGATAAAATTTTGATTGAGAATAATTAATGTGAAATTGATAAATGGTTATTCATTCCAGTCCAGAAGGCGCCTCTCGCCTTCGAGTTTTTTGATGTCAGTTACATCTTGAGATACTTCAAGCGTGCCCAAATATTTCCCACGGCTGTCTCGCACAGCAAAGTAGCGTATGTGTATCAGGCGGTTGTTTAGGTTTATCCAGAATTCAGCGTGATCCTTTTTCCCAGTTTTGAAGGCATTCAGAATCCTGTTTACTACATGAACACTCTTTTCGGGATGGCACAACTGCACTTTTCTGCCGATCACAGCCTTTGTACGCACAAAGATGCGTTTGTCAGGTTTACTGAAGTATTTAACAGCATCATTAGCATCTACAAAGGTAACATCGACTGGAAGCGTATTCAGCAGTCCATCAAGTTCCTCCTTTGTGAGGCTGCCAGTTTCGAATTGCAAAATCCCTTCTGACCTAGCGCTTACATTGGCAGCTTCGGTCTGGAGCATAGGCGAAGCAGTTAGTTCGACAGGCGTGAAACAACAATATCCGATCTCATCGAACTCCCTTCGAATCTCCAGCCACTCTTGATCCGTGATCACCGACAGAGCTGCCGGGAACAAAATGTTATTTTCTTTGTAGAAATGGCTTGACAACTGATTATGCAATAAGCTGGCCGTATCATGCAATTGCGTTTTAAAATCTTCAAAACTAATTTCGCTCAAGTCTTGTACGAGTTGGCGAAGCTTCTTTTTATAGCCCCTTATTTGATCATGCTCCATCCACATTATAGCCGGAGGCTCAGTTATGCCGTGCTTCTCGATAACGGGAAAGAGCACATTTTCTTCCCGCAAATAATGCTTTTCTGAATCAACAAAATCTTCTGCTATATGCGTAACTGTGTGGATGTCGTCGGCAACATAGCGCATTTCGCTTACTTTCGCCAGTTTATTGGCGATGGATGAAAGCTGTTCTGCCTTTTGCAGCATTATCCTATGCTCTTCCATCAATATGCGTATCGGCTGCGTTGGAGTCAAATCAGAGGCCTGCCTCTCTAATTGTTCTTTAAAAATGGCTAAGTGCACATCGCAAAGCTTCCGCAGTTCCTCACGCTTCACACCCTCTTTGATAAGATCCCCCTCTATTTTGGCAATTTCTATAGAACTGGTATTCTCCAAAACCTGCTTGAACCTCTCTTTAACTTGCTCAGAAGGAACCCCAGCATGCAACTGACGCAATGCTTCCCTTATTTGCGCTTTTTTATCTTCATCCAAATAGCTTTCCTCCAATCCCATAATTAATGCTGCCACATTTAAAAGCAATTCCCACCGTAAATAGATAAATACAATCTGAAAACAGTTAAAAAAAGAGGGAGGAGTTCAAGTTTATCTTTTGTGCTTTGCAAGCGCATATAAGCCTATTGCAAGAATTATTATTGCTACTGCTGCTCCAGCGTAAATGTAGGTCGCGTCTATGCCATTTTTCCCTGTTGCCATGACGTCTGCAGCGTCTGTTTCACTGATGCTCTCTGTCGCCGCTTCCACCTCAGCAACAGTCCAAGTGGAGAGGTGGTTTGTGTTGCAGACTAGGTATCCGTCCTGGTCCACGTAGCTTGGCACTGCTTCCCATTCGGCGCGTGTCCTGTTCCAATACATCCACGTAAGCCTTGAAACGTTGACTTCTCTGTTAAGCTCCTGATTAAGCTCGGTTTGATTAATGTAAAGACGTATCTGGACGCGCAATTGCAACGTAGCGTTGGGTTCAAGTCCCAAGTAGAAGTTGAGGGTTCGCTCCATGACGCGGGCACCTTCAAGCGGCGAGCCACTTACGTTCATCGTCAGAGTCATGGTCTGGTTTGCGTCAATTGAAAAGCCGAAAAGCTTAGGCTTCACTGCGGGATCCACCGTAACAACTAAGCTACAGTTTCTTGTGCAATTCATCAGCATAGTGGTGTTTCTATAGCAGAATAATGTAGGCTCACCAGCCCTAACCTGCTCCATTTGAGCCACAGGCGTTAAATCAGTTCGGTTACATGTCACAGCATTGTTGGAAACTCCAGGAAATCCAGGTCCTCCAGCCGCAGATGAATGCGCAACGCTACCAGCTGCTAAGCTCGATGGCACGAAAGTTAGCAGTATCATCAGCAAGGCAACGATGGAAGCGCCAAGTTTGGCGGAGTTTCTTGCGAAATTTGGGTTTTTCACACTGAATCACCGGATAAAAGTAAATGCTAAAGTTTAGTTTAAGGGACACTGCGAGAAAAGCGTTCCAAAAGTAGGAATACTTGTTCCACGCTTGTCCAAACTAAATGTACCTGTATAGCGGATACACAAAAAATATAATCTTAAGAAAGACTAAATTAACGCGGGGAAAAATGGAACTCTGCAGCAAACAGCTCATCCTCGCAACCTTACTCATGCTATTGCTACCCATAAGCATGTTTGCAACAGCTGCAGGACAAGCGCTGTTCGAAGTTGAAGCCACAAACCTTACGATATATAGAGATGGCTTGGTTCATGTCACACAAACTTTAGCCGCAAACGAGTTATCTCCTGAAATAACGCTGTCGCTTCTATCCTCGTCTATTGAGAATGTGATGGTGCTTGATGAAAATCAGATGCCAGTGGACTATGAGCTGAATGGCGACAAAATAACCATCTTCACCTTAGGCGCAAAGCATGTTTCGGTTGAATATGAAACACTTGCACTTACAAAGAAAGAAGCGGAAGTGTGGACCCTCGTTGCCGATGCACCATATAACGTGAAAGTCTCTCTACCTCAGAACGCAACAGTGATTTATCTAAGTGATGTACCAACCGCAATAGACACAACAGGCACTTGTATAGTCCTATCATTACAGCCCAGCAAATGGGAGATAAGCTACGTGCTACCAATACAGCATGAGGAAGAAAGCGAAGGCAACAGCGCCACCCAAGCTACAATTCCAACAGAATATTTAACAGCAATCATATTCGCGGCAGCCGCGACTCTTCTGTCAGCATTACTGATCGTTAAGCGAAGAAGAGGGCCTAACATTAAGAAAATACTGAAATCCAACCCTCAGTTAAAACAGGAAGATAAAGAAGTGATAAAGTTTCTAGCGGAAAAAGGTGGCAAGGCCTTTGAGGCAGAGATAAGAGAAAGATTCTCGGATATGCCACGAACAAGCCTTTGGAGACTGGTTAGAAGACTGGAAAGGCTAGAGATAGTTGAAGTAAAAAAGATCGGGCTTGAGAACCAGGTAGAACTCAAATAGCCAAGAAAAAACAGGAAAATTCTGCTTATAAACATGCTTTTTATGGCTTACCGCCATTACCTTGCCCGTAGCCGTCAACCATGCCGCCGTTGCTTGAACCCGAGTTGCTGCCGACGCCGCCTGAACCAGAACCACCTTGACACCTTTTCATTTCCTGTGTAAGCGCTTGATCCATTTCTTGAACCATTTGCCCAAGCTCCTCCAAAGCACGCCTCACACTCTGAAAATCATCTGTTTTGTTTTGGACCACTTGAATTCGACCCTCCAAGGCTTCCATGAACTGGTTTTCGTTTTGGTAACCCAAAGATTCGAGAACACCGGTGAAGTCGACGCCCGTTTGGTTTCCTCGCCTAAATTCTTCACTAATTCTTTCGCGAATTCTTTGGCAATAATTATAGATACGCCAAGCAGTAGATTCCTTGGCCTTTGCCTTCAAGTAAGCGTAAACTTGTGAAAGCATCTCTTTTGCGCTCTGTAAACGGGAAATAACCTCTGCAGCATTACCCTCTAAAAGCAGCGCTCTGGCAGCATCCATGTCTAGAAGAGATTTGGCATTATCAAGCCACTGTTCAATTTCTTCAGGCACATCTTCAAGCAGAACTTCCCGCAGACAGTCTATTCTTTGTATCTCTCGTGTTATAGCCTCTAGTAATCCTTGATTGTCAACCATCTGCCCCTTCTGGAGCTCTGCTTTCTCAAGGATCACATGTATTGATTGGAAAACTTCTCTGAAAATGCGCAGAGACTCAGTTGCGTAATCAACAGCAGCCTCGTAATCAACCATTGCAAGCGCGTCATGAGCAGCAGACAGCTTTCTAGCGCCTTCATTGTAGAGAGAAACATTGCCTTCCAACGCAGCATCAAGACCTACGCTTTCGATCGCTTGGAGAGCAGTCTCATTAACTTGCACAAGATCTATTAGATTTTTAACTTGCTGCGCCGCGCGATCAGCTAGTTTAATCATCTCTTCCGCAGGAGCCGCCTGAACGGAGGCTTGACCATAAAGCATAGCAGACGCAGGAAGCACTGTAATAACAAGTAGCGCGATTATTAGCAAAGCGGTAAGTCGGCTTTTGAGCAGCATTCTACATCACAAACTAATAAGTAGCAAAAGTATAGTTAAGGAACACGATGAAACAAGCGTTTCAAACTTAAACGTGAGCATTACTCTAAAACTCATGGCTACGCCTACAAAAATCAGGGTACATTTAAACGCGGAAAAAAGCTTTACTCGTCACTTGTTCCTAGGAAATCTCGGATCAGCGCAACTATTCTTTGCAGTTCTTTCCCGCTTAAAGGCGGCTTGTATGGTATGCGAAGCACATCCCAGCCTTTTTCCTCAAGCAGCACGCGGACCTCCTCGTCGCGCTCCTGCTGCTTATCGCCAGAGTGCGCTTGCAAACCGTCCAGGTAGACGGCTTTCCGCTTGTCAAGCCAGCAAAAATCAGGAACAGTGGCTTTCAGCACGATTGGCTTCTGGGTTACCATGCCATTGGTTAGACCCGCCGCACTCAGCGCCTTGAACAGCTCTATTTCGGCGTTGCTGACTTTCGGATGCATATGTCTCTTAAAGCTCAACAATTATCCACTCGACTCCATTTAGAATGCAACGGGTTCCTTAATAACTTTCAGCAAGCGCTGGGAGATTACGCAAGCGCACTCCGCTTCCCAATGTGTTCCAATTCTGATTTGGAGTATGGATTGGTTTTTCACAAAACTATTTTTCTAATTTATCAATGTTGTAAACTGGATGGCGATGAGCATAAAACAGGAACTTGAACAACTGCGCTCTATGCGAATGGAACTTGAGGCAGAAACTCGCGTCCTCCAAGAAAAACAGAAAGAATTGGAGAACACGCTAAAGACGCTTGAAGAAAAAATAGCCTTTGAAGAGCTAAAAAGAGAGAAGGCAATAGTTGAAGAATTGAAAAACCGCAACAGAGCACTCAAAGAAGCCATAGACCAAATGGAAGCCAAAAAGAAAGAGCTCGAAGCAAAGCTGCAACAGCCGCAACCAGCAGAAGCGCCTGCCGCTGAGGAAGAAGCAGAGCAGCTTGAAACTGCAGGTGCCGTCACCATGACAGTGGCAACAGGCAGCGTCTTAGCTGAAAGCCCCGGGAACCAGGAAAAAAAGAAGCGCAGATTCTTCTAAAAGCATAAGCGCAATTTGAAAAACAGCAGTGCCCGCCTGGCACCTTTCGTTATATGACACAACAGTGGAAAAAATAACTATCATCGTACTTTACTCATTTTCGTTTAGCGCTTACGCAGCACGGTGCTCTTATTCGCTTCGGGCTTCCAAAGGTTCTTCAATCGCCATGGGCATTAAGTGAACATAATCCGGCTCTCGAGCCTCAATAGGCTTTGCCTTCTGACGCTCTTTCTGGTGACCGATCCAGTATAGGCTCCATCCGATCATCCAGATGAAAACGATAGCGGGAAGAAGCAGAAGTATAAGCGCTTTGCTGCGTTTCCGCTCTTCTTTTATTATTTTCAAAAGTGCACCCGATACACTTTACAGTCGCAGAGATGTAATAAGTTTTATTTATTTACAATACAGACGCCAAATAAGCACAGTTGAAAAAGGCATTTGTAATTCGCGGTAATTAAAAGAGAAAAAGGAGAGGATAGCAGCTACGCTTATTGCTTCTTAGCTTTTGATTCAGCTTTAGGTTTAGCCTTCGCCTTAGCAGTTTCCTTAACGGGTTTCATAGGCGCACCGCAGCAGATTATCTCAACTGGCTCACACCCGCAGGGATCCTCAACCAACACGATTAGGCCGCATTCTTCGCACTTGTATTTTTCACCTTTTTTCGCCAAAAAATAGCACCATCCACATGCGCTAGCAACACTATATTTTCTGCGCTTTTTTAGATATAAATTTATTCAAAACTGCAGCAAAACGAAAGGGAAAGGCATAAGTGACCTAAGTAGAAAGAATAACTGGAAAAGGGACATGAAAAAGCAAAATTTAGCTGCCATTCTCTTGATTGTAGCCGCACTTGCGCTGGGCACTGGCGCATTTCTCACGCTTACGGGGGCACCCGCGAGCCGCGCACCGTTGGCCTACACTTATGAAGTTGTGAAGGTTTATCCACATGATCCAAACGCGTTCACCCAGGGGTTAGTCATCGATCAGGGTGTGCTTTACGAAGGCACGGGGTTATGGGGTTACTCTTCATTGCGTAGGGTAAACTTGGAAACAGGCACAGTCCTGCAGATGCATAGTTTGCCCAGCGAATTTTTCGGTGAAGGCATCACAATTTTCAACGGCAAAATTATCCAGCTGACCTGGCAGAACCATGTAGGCTTCGTGTATGACAAGCAGACATTTGCGTTAATACGGAACTTTAGTTATCCAACTGAGGGCTGGGGTATTACGCATGATGGCAAGAAGCTAATAATGAGCGATGGAACAGCAAACCTGTACTTTTTGGATCCTGAAACCTTCCAGAAGATTGGCCAAGTTGAGGTTCATGACGGAAACACATCGGTGACAAGACTTAATGAACTGGAGTTTGTCAAAGGAGACGTTTACGCTAACGTGTGGGGCGAAGATAGAATCGCCATCATCAACCCTGAGACAGGCCAAGTCAAAGGCTGGATTGACTTAGCAGGGATTTACCCGCAAGCAAATCAGAACCCAAACAGCGTGCTTAATGGAATTGCCTATGACCAAGAGGCGGACAGGATTTTCGTGACCGGAAAATTATGGTCAAAACTCTTTGAAATAAAGTTGATCGAGCGAAAGTGAAAGTTAATCTTCAGTTTTCTTTGCCGCGCTCTCGGCTGAAGCGAACTCGCGTAGTTTTTCAGCCATCGCCCTAAGCGTCTGGTCCACGCGGTAATTTACGCTGCCCTCCTCGAAAGTTCCGTCTGCCAGTCTTTTACCAGCTTTAACACCCGTCAGAATTTCGATGCCTTCATCAATGGTTCTAACAGCGTAAATATGAAATTGCCCGTTTCTGACGGCATCCACAACCTCCTCCTTAAGCATCAGGTTCTGCACGTTACTCTCGGGGATCATCACACCCTGCTTGCCGATTAAGCCTTTAGCCTTGCAGACTTCAAAGAACCCTTCAATTTTTTCGTTAACGCCGCCTATCGCTTGAACTTCACCCTTCTGATTCACTGAGCCCGTAACGGCGATGTACTGCTTTATCGGCAACCCGGAAAGCGCCGAAAGTATGGCATATAATTCAGTGCTTGAGGCGCTGTCACCTTCCACACCAGCGTAATTCTGCTCAAAAACAAGCCTAGCGGAGAGACTGAGGGGCTTATCCTGTGCGTACTTCTCATTTAAGTAGCCACTAAGGATAAGAACGCCCTTCGTGTGAATGGGCCCGCCCAGTTTAGCCTCGCGCTCTATGTCGATAACGCCTTCTTGGCCCAGCCCAACGCTTGCGGTAACTCGGGAAGGTGTACCAAAGGAGAAGTCTCCGAGGCTCATCACAGATAAGCCGTTGACTTGCCCGATTTTCTCGGCGTCCGTGTCGATTAAGAGTATGCCTCTTTGGATCATTTCCTGGATTTTCTCTTGGATAAGTTTTGAGCGATAGATCTTCTCCTCGATGGCTTTTCTCACGTGAGCAGCGGTTATGAAGCGCGAGTTTTCTTGTGTGGCATAAAAGTTGGCTTCTCGAAGTATGTCAGCGACTTCGGCGAAACGGGTGGACAACTTTTGCTGGTCTTGGGACAGCCGTTGGCTGCACTCGATTATTTTTGCTAAGCCTGTGCTGTCGAGATGCTTTAGGTTTTCTTTTTGGCACAGGGTGCAGACGAAAGCCGCGTATTGCTGTATATTCTCTTCTGTGCGGGGCATTGTGGTGTCGAATTCTGCTTTGACTTTGAAGAGCTCCGCGAATTCCATGTCCAAAAGGTACAGTTGCTGATAAAGGTAGGGGCTTCCAATGAGGATTACTTTAACTTTTAACGGAATAGGCTGCGGCTTCAAGCTTTTAGTGCTGATAAAACCAAAGCGCTCCTGAGGTTCTTCGATGATGATTTTTCCATCTCTTAAGGCACGTTTCAGCCCTTCGTAGGCGAAGGGATTTAGAAGCAAATCCTCAACTGGAATAATCAAGTAGCCGCCGTTGGCTTTGTGCAGGGAGCCGCCGCGAATCATGGTGAAATCAGTTATAAGCGCGCCGAACTGCACCTCTTTCTCTGTTGTACCGAAAAGGTTTTGGTATGTAGGGTTAAACTCCATTACAACGGGTGCGCCATTAAGCGTGGAGTTGTCAACAATCACGTTTACTTCGTATTTTTTGAATGGGGCCTCTCGTATCCAAGGCAACGGAAAAGGAAGCGGCTGCTGAGGTTCAGTTTGTTTTATGAACTGAGCTATGTTGTCCAGAATATCATTTTGCGCGTCCTTTAGGTAAACAGCGATTTCAGGCATGTCCTTGTATTTTTCAATCAACTCTTCTACCAAGTTGCCGATGGCGTAGAGCGCGACGTCCCGATTGAGCTCTCTAAGTGCTTCGTGAATTTTCCGTTCTAAATCAATGAACTGCCGCATCGCGCTTCGGAACTCAGCCTCTAGACGCTCGCGCTTTTCCTGAATTAGCTGCTGCATCTTCGGCGGTAACCTTAACAATTCTTCCTCGCTGACCGGACGACCATTAACTACTGGAATAAGAAGCAAGCCCATAGGAGTGCTTTGAATTATGAAGCCTTCCTGCTGCGCCCTAACATTTAATTTGTCAATTAACTCTTTCCTTTGCCTTTCTACTTCGCGGATAGTAGCGTCTCTTTTTGCGGCATAGTCTTCGCTTTCGAAGGCTTTAGGAAGCGCCGTTTTGACGCGGTCGATAAGAAATTTCATGTCGTCGCGGAACTGCCGCCCTTTTCCAGCGGGCAACTGTATAGCCTTCGGTTCATATGGGTTGGCAAAGTTGTTTACGTAGCACCAGTCGGAAGGCACCGGTTCAACTTGGGCTATTTCCTCCACGAAGCTTTTAACCGCGGTTTTCCTTCCTGTTCCAGGATAGCCTGCCACGTAAATGTTGAAACCCTGATTTCTGATGCCCAAACCAAACTTTAAAGCTCGAACTGCACGCTCTTGACCAATTATTTCTTGAAGTGGCTTTAGTTCCTGTGTGGTTTCGCATCGCAAGAGATTAGCATCACATTCTTTACGGAGACTTTCCGGCAACAACTCGCCTACCATTTTCTAAAGGCCTCGCCAGCCATATTCTAATCTGATGACGCATTTAACTTTTTAACGTTCAGATTACACGTCGCTTTACTCAACCACTTTTGAGGTCAACCGTGCCTTTTTGATTATGAAAACGCCCGAGTTGCCTTTCGCTTCAATGGCAGAGTCCAAAATTTCAATTTTCTTTTTGAACATCGGCGCGTCTAAAACAGTGGTCTCTATTTCGCCGCCCTCGCCTGCAACGTTTAAGCCGAACTCTTCACTTAAACGCGTAAGACGCTCTATGAGAGCAGGATCTATCTGCTTCCCCAACCAGCTTTTATCCAGCGGATAAGCAAAAACTCCAGAGATGATTACTACGAAACCTTTCGCCACCAACTCATCCAAGAGAGATTTTTGGTTTCGCTTCCAGAGCGGATTAATGCAGACAATATGCAAGCGATCACAGATGCTTTGAATGCGCCGGGATTGATAAGCAGATTCCACAGCACCTGTAACAACACCCTCAATACTAAAGTCCCTAACTGCTTGCGTTATGGCTTCTTCCAAGTCTTTAAGCTCCTCTTCACAGGCGCCTTTTGTGGCTTTTCTTATCAGCGGCAAACCCAGTGCTTCAGCTTGAAGCGCGGTCAGGTCTATGTTTGGAGTGTGAAACATGAAGCTCTCTTTATTCTCAGAAACCAACGTAACTAGGCATGCTATTTCCGCGTTTTCCGCGGCCTTATGCAAGGCAAGTGTTGAATCTTTACCGCCTGAAAACAGAACACCAAGTCTCATTAACTATTCCTAGAAAGAAATACGCTTATATACGTATGCTACTGTGTAACCAAAGAAGCGCAATAAATTTTTGCGATGCATCCAAAAGCTGGAAAACTATTAAAGAAGAAAAAAGTCAAATCACTTTTAGAACAAAAACGGGAGAGTTTACGAGAAGCGGTTGTCACGTCCTTTTTGGCACTTTATATCATGTGTTATGTTTTTACGCTGCAGACGTTCTCGATTTTTTTCAGCGTTTCTATAATCTCGGGCGTGACGCACTGATGCAGCACATAAACTGAAACCGCGTAGCCGCCGCTTCCAATTTGTCTTGAGTAGTTTGCGCGGATGTTTATGTTGTTGTCAGCTAGGACTTTGTCGATTTTGGCGAAGACGCCTGGAACATCACGATGATGGATGAAGAGGGTATAAACGGGTTTCTCTTCAAGCTCTATGCTTTCTCCCGCGTTTACTGCATTAGCGAAGTCTCCGCCTAGCAGGTAGCCTGCTACAGCACGGGCGATTTCGAGGGAAGTTTCCTTTTGCGCCTCGATGGTTGAAGCGCCCAAATGCGAACTGAAAATTACGTTGTCAAGCTCTCGCAGTTTGCTCCTGAATTCTGCACCATCAGCTTTAGGTTCCACTGCATACACGTCGAGCGCTGCCCCTGCAATTCGCCGTTCTTTCAGCGCTTTGTATAATGCGGCCTCATCGATGTTAGCGCCTCTTGAAGTGTTAATGAGGTAGGCTGTTGGCTTCATCAATCTAAGCTCTCTTTCATCCACTATAACCTCAGAGCCACCAGTGTGTATGCTCACATAGTCAGCTTTGGACAGCACTTCTTCTTTGGACATGAATTTTATGATTGAAGTAGCGCAAGGCCTCACGTCATAGCCTATAATGTCCATGTCGAAGCCACGGCGGGCTATTTCGGCGACCCGCTGCCCAATTCTCCCACAACCGAGTATGCCTAGTGTTTTATGGGAAATTTCTGTTCCTCTAAACTTGGCTTTTTCCCAAATTCCATTTTTCAGCGAGTGATGCGCTTGAGAGACATGCCTTGAAATGTCAAGCATTAAAAGTATGGTTAATTCTGCCACTGCGTTGGTGTTTCCGTAAGGCGCGGACTTTACAACGATGCCGTTTTCTGATGCTGCAGCCACGTCGATGTTGTCGTAGCCGACGCCTGCTCTCCCGATAATCTTCAGCCTGCCTTTAGCGCCTGCTTCGATAACTTCGCGGGTAACTTTGGTGGCGCTTCTTACGACTAAAGCATCAAAGTCGCCTACATCCTTGATCAGCTGGCTTGAATCGCGCTTTTTTGTGTCCGTTTTTATTCCAAGCGCCTCAAATAATTGTATACCCTCTTGTTCTAGCCCATCGTTCAGTAAGACTTTCATTTTATTACATCCCCATTTTCAATTAGGCTGTGGGTCCGCGTCTATCCCAAGCTTTTTTGCAAATAGGCTATTGCCTCTTCCAAGCTTTGGAAGCCGTATTTCACCTGGTTGAATTCTTTTTTAAATGCGATAACGTCCTCTTTGACTTCAGCTGGTTTACGCTTACCCTTAATTATACTGATCATTAGATCGCATAAGTGTTTTATCTCGCTTTCTCTGAAGCCGCGCCTTGTAACGTCCTGGAAGCCTATGCGCAAGCCTGACGGGTTATCACGGTCATTCTGATTATTGTAGGGTAACAGATTCTTATTCAAGATTATGTTGGCGTCCTCAAGGTCCTGCGCTACCTTCTTGCCGCCACCGAAATCGGAGACATCCACGGCTATCTGATGCGACTGCGTAAAGCCCTTTTTCTCACATAGGACCTTGATGCCGTGCTCATACAAGTATTGCCCTGCGGTCTGTGCATTCTTCACTATCCGCCTCGCCAGCTCCGCGCCGAAAAGCTTCATTTCCAATGCGGCTACGCCGAGCGCAGGTAATCGGCCCAAGTGAGTGTTTGAAGCGCTGAGGGGGAAGATGGCGAATTGAATGGCTTTTATTGCTTTTTCCATTCGTGCGTCCTTTGTGTTTCCAAGTATAACGCCGCCCTGTGGTCCAGGGAAAGTTTTGTGTGTCGAGGAAGTTATGATGTCGACACCTTCGCTGAATGGATCTTGGAAGACACCGCCGGCGATGAGGCCTAGCACATGGGATGCATCGTAGGCTACGTACGCACCGACTTCCTCAGCCACGGCTTTCAACTCTTTAACAGGATGCGGAAACAAGAAGAGGCTACCGCCAAAGGTCACTATACCAGGTTTGGCGGCTCTTATCACATGAGCGGATTTTTCTGGGTCTATATTGAATTCTTCTATATTATAAACGTGATTTATGTTTTCAAGCCCGAGAACTGAGCCCGCGAGCCCTGCATAGTCGTGAGATATGTGGGCTCCGCAACTTAACGGCGTAACAACCATTTTCCGGTTTTTTGCCGTTGTAGATAAGCCTTTGAAGGTAGCTAGGTTGGCGTGGGTGCCAGAAACTAGGCGCACATCAGCCCATGTACAATTAAACAGTTTTTTCATGAGATCTGTTGTGTAATCTTCTATTTGAGACATGTACTTTTGACCTTGGTAATAGCGCTTTTTAACATGGCCTTCTAGGTCGTTTTCACCTTCTGCATATCTGCCCTCTAAGTCGGAGGCTAAACTGAGCGCTTGCTTTACGGCTGGCGACTTAAGGCCTTCGCTGGCGATTAGGTTTATACATTCTACGTCGCGGTATTGCTCATGCTTGCGAGTTGCGTCGACTAGTTTGAGGAAGAGTTCCCCAAAGTCATCCATCTTGTTTGTTCCCTCTTTGACGCAACCGAAATAGACTTGGAAATATTTAGCCCTTACTAGCGTGTTTGCCTTATAGGAAGGATGAGGGACGAAGTTGTGTTTGTTTTCTTTTAATTGGGCATGATGCTTGATTTTTAGGTGTGCCTAAAAGTTTATTAGGAGCATAAGCGGCATCCTCAATTTAGGCACGCCTAAAATTGGTGAGCATATGCCACACAAAAGCAGCGAAGATTACCTAAAAACAATATACGACCTATCCCAAAACGGAAAAGCAGTAAGCACCACAAAAATTTCACAAGCACTACGAATCGCGCCAGCCAGCGTAACTGAGATGCTAAAAAAAACTCGCCAACAAAGGCTACATTACATATTCACCATACCACGGAACAAACCTAACAAATGAAGGCCGCCAAATCGCTGAAAAAATAGCTCGGAAACACCGCTTACTAGAACGCTTTCTACATGACATTTTGAAAATTGACAAAGAAAAAGTCCACAGCCAAGCATGCGAGATGGAGCATTCACTTTCGGACGAAGCAGAAGAATCGCTATGCAGATTCCTAAAGCATCCCGATCGATGCCCAGACGATGGAAAAATGATTCCGCCATGCGATCTCCAGATAGAAAGCTGCGCCGAATGCCTACAACTACATGAAAAAGGCCTAGAAGAAACGGGAAAACATGATCAAAGACTAGTCGCTATAAGCAGCCTAAAAGAGGGACAGCACGGCAAAATCGTCTTCATCAGAGGCGGCCGCAACATGGTTCAGCGCCTTCTGGACATGGGGCTTACGCCGGGTACAAGAATATGTGTCGTCAGAATCGCGCCGCTGGGAGGACCCGTAGAGCTGGCGGTGCGGGATTCAAAACTTGCCATCGGGAAAGGCGTGGCCTCAAAAATTTTTGTGGAACCAGAAAACGCATCAAGCTAACAGGTGAACTTTTATGGCATTCCACTCTTGCCCATCAAACAAGGAGTGCATAAGCCAAAAAGGCAGCCGACACCTTAAGATAGCCTTAGCTGGAAACGCTAACGTCGGCAAATCTGTGATTTTTAATCACTTAACTGGTTTACATCAGCACATAGGCAACTGGCCGGGAAAAACAGTTGAAAAAGCAGAAGGAACACTTCAGTTCAAAGGTTACACAATAGATGTTGTGGATCTGCCAGGAATATACTCGCTTTCCACATATTCGCTTGAGGAAGTAATCTCAAGAAAATACATAGCAGTTGAGCGGCCAGACGTGGTTATAAATGTTGTAGACGCCTCGGTGCTTGAGCGAAACCTCTTCTTCACTTTACAGCTTATGGAACTGGAAACGCCGATGATTATTGCGCTGAACCAGATGGACATCGCAAAAAGCAAGGGAATCCATGTAGACATTCGAAAGATGGAGCAAGTTTTGGGAGTACCCGTTGTGCCAACAATCGCTGTGAAAGGCATAGGCATCGACAAGCTCCTAGAGAAAGCCATTGAAGTGGGTGAAACGAAACCGGGGAGAAAGCCCACTCAGATACGGTATGGCGAGGAAATAGAAGAAAAAATCAGCTTACTTGCGGATGCAATGAAGGATGTTGAGTTTGTCTATCCAAGGCGGTACACGGCTATCAAGCTGCTGGAAGGAGATGAGGAAATAGAACGAGAGATTAAACGGGTAGCACCGCAAGTAGTTGCTATGGCAAGGAAGCTTGCAGCAGAAATTGAGCATCTTCATGGTCACGGATGCTCAACTGTGATAACTTCTGAGCGCTATGAGGCAGCCGGCTGTATAGCTAGAGCGGTGCAGTCAATAGTGCCGCCCATAAAGCCCACTTTAGGAGAACGCCTGCATAACTTTACAACTCATAAAGTAACAGGCTACGTGACAATGATTTTTTCGCTGGTGCTAATTTTCTACGGCATATTCACTTTCGGAGATTACACTTCAGGCTTACTTAGCGATCTGCTCTACAGCTTAGAGCCGCTTGTAACAGGCGCTTTCGGAACAGGAATCGCCGCCGATTTGCTTTGGGGCGGCGTCATTCAGGGCCTCATCGCGGGAATCACAATAGTCTTGCCTTACATAATTCCCTTTTACCTCATACTCTATTTCCTAGAAAACTCGGGATACCTAAGCCGTATCGCATTCCTAATGGACAACATCATGCACAAAATGGGCCTGCATGGAAAAGCATTCATCCCACTCATGCTCGGCTTCGGCTGCAACGTGCCCGCTTGCTTGGGATGCAGAATAATGGAAACTCAGCGGGAAAAGTTGCTCGCCGCGTTTGTCACGACTCTTGTGCCGTGCGCTGCAACCACCGTCATCATACTCGGCCTCGTAGGCAACTTTTTAGGCATCCACTGGGCACTGGCACTTTACCTCTTCAACTTCCTGATAATCTTCTTGCTTGGCCGATTGGCGTTCAAAGTCGTTCCCGGCGAACCCACGGCGCTAATCATGGAAATGCATGACTACCGGTGGCCGCACGTTAAAACCATACTGAAGCAAACTTGGTTTAGAGTGGCTGAATTTATAAAAATAGCTTTTCCACTGATAATTGCTGGAAGCCTCGCGCTGAAGCTTGCGGAAGTGGCCGGATTACTGGAGCCCGTAGCCGCAGCGCTAAGCCCCATAACCGTAGCGTGGCTAGGCTTGCCCGCCATCACGGGGATAACGCTGATATTTGGCGTGCTGAGAAAAGAGCTTTCGCTGGTTATGCTGGCAACGCTTCTGGGAACAACCAACTTCGCCCAAGTGCTGACGCCAGTGCAGATGGTTGTTTTCACTTTGGTGGCAATGTTCTATATTCCATGCATAGCAACCATAGCGGCGCTGGTCAAGGAGTTCAGTTTGAAGAAGGCGCTTCTTATAACAATATTCGAAATTATATTCGCGATACTCTTGGGAGGAGTTGCCTTCCGACTTTTAGCACTGATCTTGTGACACTCCCACATCTAAAGAACGCGGGCTTTCTCGCCAATATATGAAATCTGCGGCAGCGAAAGAGCCTTTACGCAGCACTTTATGCGCAAGATTCAGTCGGATGCAGAAATATAGCTTTGTTTGCCTATTTGAAATTAAAGAAAAAATATGGGTTTCAGATGGTTAAGCGTTGGCTGCTAATCTGCGTTTTGGCCGGTGCTATCGGCTTTACGAGATTTCTTTTTAGCTGAACTGTGAGCCTTTGCCTTGAGGGTTATGGTGCCGCCGGCAACTTTCGTTATGGGATAGGCGCTGTCAGGGTTGCCTAAGTCACTGTCATAGATTACTTGACCTGTTTGTTTTTCCCAGAGGGTTAGCCGGAATTTTGCAGGTTTGCCTTCTGCAGCATTTTCTGGCATTGCAATTAACGCAAAGGCGCATTCTTTCGTGCCGTTGAGCAGCCCTGTTCCTGTAAAGTGCACTGCTTTGTCTGTGATCACGAGCCAATCGAGGCGTTCACTTCTGAAAGTTAATTCTGCCGCGGGGAATGCGAATTCAGCTTGACCTACAGGTGTACCCGTGTCTTTCTGGTAGCCAGCTGTGAATTGGAAGGTGGCTTTGCCTTCGGCTTGCGGCTTTTCTGTGTATGCGCCTTCAGGAGATTCAATCCAGCCTTCGCCGATCGCGGAGCCAGCAGCGGGATCATAAACGATGATTGTGCCGCATTCTTGTGCGGTTACGTTGCCCATTTCGTCTGCGCCGCGCACTATAAGCGGATATATGCCTGGTTTTTCAATCATGGTTTTCGCGGTTAACTGCTCAAGCTGCGTGTCCAGCTTGCCATCGGCAGCAGCCATTGGGAACCATGAGGCGCCGTCAAAGCTGTATTCTGCTGAAACAATTCGTGATCCTCCTGTTCTTGAGTCGTCCAAAACGCCATTTACGATGAAGAGGGCATTTGCCATTACCGGGTTTGGATTGACTATTACGTTTTCGAATATAGGTGCGTCTATGTCGCGGATTTGCGCTTCTTCTTTTGTCTCACGTTTACTATAGAATATGGCTACGCCTATTATGATGACGAGAATTATCGCAAGCGCTGCAGCAACTATTGGGATCTCGATGTTTAGGATAGGCACTTGAATTATGAAGCTATTCTTCAAAGCCAGTATCGAGCCCGCAAAGAGAAGCGATACAAGGTTTATGACTTTTATCATGGGGTTCAACGCGGGACCAGCTGTATCTTTCAAGGGGTCGCCGACCGTGTCGCCTATAACTGAAGCCTTGTGGCTTTCGGAGCCCTTGCCGCCGTAGCATCCGTCTTCAATCTTTTTCTTGGCGTTATCCCATGCGCCTCCAGAATTTGCCATGAAAACAGCGAGAAGTTGTCCTGTCAAGATTACTCCTGCAAGGAAGCCGCCCCATGCTGAGGGGCTGAGGGTTAAGCCCACGGCTAGAGGTGTTAGGATAGCGATGATGGCTATGGTTGCAAGTTCTCTTTGTGCCGCGGATGTACAGATGCCTACGACTTTGGCGTAGTCAGGCAGCTTGGTGCCTTCAATTACGCCTGGAATGCGGAATTGCTTTCTGACTTCTTCGATGATCTTGCCTGCTGCTCTGCCCACAGCTCTTATGGATATGAAGCTAAACAGGAAGGGCAATGCACCGCCTATTAGTAGGCCTACAAAGACCAGCGGATCCGTTGCTATGTCGAGGTTTACATGCACCGTTTCTGTGAAGGATGAGAACAGTGAGATGGCGGCTACTACTGCTGAGGCAATAGCTATGGCTTTCGTCACCGACTTGGTTGTGTTTCCTGATGCGTCCAAGTCTGCAAGGATCTTTCTTGAGTGACCCTGCAACCCGGCCATTTCGCCTATGCCATTTGCGTTGTCAACTATTGGACCGAAGGTGTCCATGGCAACGTTGTTTCCAGTCTGCGTCAACATGCCTATGCCTGCCAGCGCTATGCCATAGGAAGCGAATAAGAAGCCTGCACCAGTCCATATCAGCATGGAAACGACTATGGTCAAAGCTATGAGGAAGATGGTCCAAACGGTGCTTTCGAAGCCAAGTGCAAGACCCTGCAAAATTACAGTTGCAGGACCGGTTTTGCTGGATTTTGCTACGCCGTCAACAGGGTTTCTGCTTGGGCTGGTGAAGTAGTCTGCAAGTTTGTTGAAGCTTATAGCGAGGATTATGCCTACGGTGGTTGCAAGGAACACGCGTATATCATTCACGTACACTATGGATAGCACGAGGAAGCATGCAGCGGAAATGACGCTTGAAAGATCGTATGATAGGTCCATGGCTTTGAAGGCGTCGCCTTTTGTTAGCCTGTCAGGCCACTTGGCTACCATGTAAGTGCCGATGAGCGTGCTGATGACGCCGATGCCGCGTACTAGGATGGGGAAAACAATCCATTTCGCCTCGAATATGGGGCCTTGCGTGGCGATGGCTAATCCAAGTATTAACGCTGAAACCATGGTTACTTCGTAAGACTCAAAGATGTCTGCAGCCATGCCTGCGCAGTCGCCCACGTTATCGCCTACAAGGTCAGCAACTACCGCAGCGTTTCTTGGGTCGTCTTCTGGGATGCCGCGTTCAACTTTGCCTACGAGATCAGCGCCTACGTCAGCGGCTTTTGTGTAGATGCCGCCGCCGACTCGCATGAAAAGCGCCAGCAATGTGCCTCCGAAACCGAAGCCTAACAGCACATCGGGCGAGTGGTCAACGTATATGAGAAAGATGGCGACGCCGCCGAGCAGACCTAAACCGTCTGTAAGCATGCCCGTGATTGTGCCAGTGCGGTATGCAATACGCAGTGCTTCGCGGAATCCCTTCTTTGATGCTTCAGCCACGCGTATGCTGCCTTGGACAGCCATGTTCATGCCGATGTAGCCTACCATGGCGGAGAAGAATGTGCCCATAAGGAAGGCGCCGACGCGGCCGATCGCCACGAAAAGTGGGCTATTATCAAGCGAAGCGGAAAAGTAGAGGAAAATTGCTAAGAAGCCGATGAGCAACAGCATGGATTTGAATTGGACATGAAGATAGGCGTTTGCTCCAGCGCGAATGCCTTCCCAAACTTCCTTTACACGCCCAGCCGCTGTTGGCTCCTTAAGAATTCGCTTTCGAAGGAAGAAAGCATAGACGAGGGCTATTATTGCGATGCCTACAACTGCATATAATGCACCGTACTCCAAGGGTGAAAGTACACTAGCCATTAATAGACCTCACATGTTTACTGTATCATTTGTGGTTTGATTTTGATTGTTAAACGACCCACGCAAATTATCAATATCAAATTTAAACTTTTGCTTGGCGTCTACACATAAATAGAATAGAAAAATCAAGAAAATGCTAAAACAGCACCACAAAACACGCGCCTAGGCGGTCGGACCCTGCAATAGAATAGACGGCAAAAACGGGCGGGTTTTTGCATGCGTGCGTATGGCAACTTTAAGGCTTATGCCGCTGTGCTACTTTTTGTCTGCTTCGTCAAGGGCGGGTTCCTCAGCTTCGGGCATGATCTGGTTTTCTTTCAGCATTGCTTTGGCGAGTTGTTTGCCGAAGTCTGTTAAGCAGAAAACTTTGTAGATGTTGCGGCCGTTTCGTGATATGCGTGTGTCCTCCGTGAAGATTTTGGCGTCTCGCAGGAGCTCGCAGTTTTTCAGGTCGGATGAGGGCACGGGCATGCCCGCGCTGCTTTCAAGGTACCAGATGCAGTGGTCTTTGCTGTTGAAGGCAGCTATAATATATTTTTTGTATACGCCAATTCTTTCTCGGATATAGTTTGTAAGGTACTCAGCTAGTTTGTCTGACATAAGTATTTTCTGAGCGCTAACATGCTTAAATTTCTGTCGCCTAAAAATTTGCAATCTAACATTAAGTGGTGGGGCTGCCCGGATTTGAACCGGGGTCTATAGAGCCCAAGTCTACAAGCCTAGACCAAACTAGCCGACAGCCCCGTATGTTAAGCGTCGTCATTTTTCAGTTATTACTTGGTTTTAAGAGTTTTGTTTCTAATAGCTTGTTTTGGGCATCTAAAACGGTTATGCATTAAGCGGCAAAGGCTGAGCTTTTTGCCCAGTGCACTCCTTTTTGAAAAAAGTAAACAGTTCACTGCATGCTTACATGAAAAGGGCGGGTTGTTGGTTATCTGCGGGAGCGGCATTGAAGCACTTTGGGGCAAAGCAGGCACTCGTCTGGGAGCAGGCCGTTATGAAGCTGCGCATTTAGGAGGCTGGAGAAGTGAGCGCATTTGGCGGGTGACTCGAATACTTTGGGGTATTCAGCTGGTTTTACGTCTACTATTTTCAGGTTTTCCACAGTTATTTCAAGCTTGGACATGCAGTGGGGACATGCATAGTAGGATTGCCGCGGGAAGGTAGATGAGTCAGTTATGATTGTGGGCTTTTCAAAAGTTTTTTCGCAGCCTTTGTAGGGACATTTAAGTTTGTCTTCGTTGCGATGAAAGTGAAATAGATGCATGGCTCATCTTCCCCTGTAGGCGCTTCAAAAGTATCGGTTTTATCAATATTTTATAAACATTTCTGCGCACATGAACAACAGAAATACACAAAAATGAAAAGGAACCTCAAGGAGGCCTTGAACCTCTATTTCTGGCGTCCTCAATTCATTTTTCATGTAAGAACGCCGCTTTGATATTATCGCTGTGGTTTGGGTGAAAGTTTTCTTGTGCTAGTAGAATTCATGCGGACGTTATGATTCCATCTTTGTTGCCAAGTTTTTCATTCATTAGAGATTTTGAGTTGATTGGTTTGGATGATTATGATCTTTCTATTTTGAATGGTGAAACTCGCGGCATATATGCTGCTGGACTGAAGCTTTCCATCAATACTATTCGACAGAGGACCCATCAGCGACTCCTTGGGCAACGTGGAAGCATGAATAATTTTTGGAGAGGCAGCTGAAGAGGGACATAGCCACTTAAACCCTCAACGGCTTTGCCTCTTGGATTCAAACCTATGCTAAGCACCCTAAAACCATCAAAGTATATGTTGAGGCTGTTAATCAGGAGGCTCGCTGGCTACACTCATCCAGCGGAGACGCGGCAAAGCTACTTTTGGGACGCCTTGATGATCTCTCTGTGAACTTTGATCATCAATTTTAGCAGGTCCGATCTGCA
>Ga0315298_1003993_pt1 | contig 22608 bp, 20 predicted proteins | sample WHS_1_MG_FD_203077 | JGI IMG/M metagenome (GOLD analysis project Ga0315298, IMG submission 203077) | Extremophilic microbial mat communities from Washburn Hot Springs, YNP, Wyoming, USA - WHS_1_MG | ecosystem: Environmental > Aquatic > Thermal springs > Hot (42-90C) | place: USA: Wyoming...
TTTGTTCAAAGCTTGCGGATATTGCAGCTAAAAAGGGTAAAATTGTTCTAGCCACCTACAATCCTGATAGGGCTTCTAGGAGAGGGTTGTTCTTTGAAGCTGTTTTATTTGGGCGGTGCAATGTGCTGGTCAGGCTTGGAATTAAGCATGGATCTTTAACTTTCACGTTGCAGGATCATCCGAGGGTTAAGCCATTTACGGTTGAATTGCCGAAGGCTAATTTAACATTAACAAAGTTTATGGAGGAGGCGTAACTATTGGGTAGGACTGTTCCATCGTATAGGCAGGCTTTGGAGGCTGAAATTGCCAGGTGGGAGGGTTTCCGCAAGGCTCTTCGTGGAAGGGAGCTTGAAGCCTTTGACAGGATGATGAATGCTTGTAGGGCTTATGCATCTGCTGGCGGAATGGCTACACGTCCAGTTTTAACCGAGGCCATGTTCATGTGCATTTTACTTAGCCAGCAGAAAGAGATTATGGAGATTAAAGAGAGCCTTGAACGACTGGAAAAACAACTTCAGAAGACTTAACGCAGTCAAAGGCTGGATATTAGACGTTTACCCCTCCGGACCAGACCAGATAACAGTATGGATCATAGGCGAAAACGGGGAACGCGTCAAACTTGTTGACAAATATGTGCACAGAATTTATGTTGCCGGAAATCGTTCTGACCTTGAAGCGTTAACGGGGAAGATTGCTGACAGCGAATCTGTCGCAGACTATCGTTATGTGGAGAAATATGCGGATTTTATGGAAGCTAAAAGGAAGCAAGTTTTAGAAATAGATATGACTGACTATAACCGGACAGCATTTTTCGCCAGAAAGGTTCTACGCCTCGGAGGATACGAAAAGTTTCAGCTATACAACGTTGACGTCCCGGTCGCTCAGGCATACCTTTACGAGAAGGATGTTTTCCCATTGGCCCACGTCCTGGCTATAGACTCTGGGCGGGAATTAACCTATGAGCTTCTGGATTCTGTTGAAAGCTGCGAGTATGCCATTCCGCCCTTAAAGGCAGTTTGGCTTGACTTAAACATTAAACGTGAAGGGGTTGCGGCAAGCTTCTCGGACAAAATTGGCAGTATAACGTTAAGATTAGATGATGATGGAGAAGTGGCCATTGAAGGAGAAAGCGAGGCCGACATGATCCTTGAACTTGTCCGGAAAGTGAGGGAGCTGGATCCCGACCTTGTATTTACGAGGGGTGGAGACTCGTTTATATTACCTTATTTGGCTTATAGAGCCTTTGTCAACGGCATTTTAGATAAACTTGTCCTCAGCCGTGAGGATATACCGCTTAGGGCTAAGAGAAGCCGTGGTAGAACCTTCTTCTCTTATGGTCGTGTCTATTTTAAGGCTCCTTTAAGGAGGCTTTATGGACGTATTCACATAGACGTGAACAATACTTTCATTTATTCTGCATGCGGTTTGGAAGGGCTTATTGAAGTTTCAAGGACGTGTCGTGTTCCGCTTCATAGGGCTGCAAGAGCCTCTATTGGCAGCATCATGTCTTCTTTGCAGCTTTACACGGCATGGAAGGACGAGATCCTAATTCCGTGGAAGAAGCGGGAGCCTGAATCCTTCAAAACGGCCTGGGAGCTCCTAGTGGCTGACAGAGGCGGTTTCATATTCGAGCCAAGGTTAGGTTTACATACAGACGTTTACGAAGTTGACTTCACATCAATGTTTCCAATGCTCATGCTGACGCGTAACATATCTGCAGAAACAGTTCTATGCAAATGTTGCCCAGATTCGAGGCTTAGGGTTCCAGAGCTAGGCTACAACATATGCGAGAAGAGAAAGGGGATAGTTCCAAAAACCCTAGATCTGCTCCTAAAAAAGCGTCTAAAATACAAGAGTTTAATGAAGGAAACGGCTAACGAAGGGCTTAGGCAAGCCTATGATAAGAGGCAAGCGGCTCTAAAATGGATATTGGTTACATGTTTTGGATATTTGGGATATAGAAACGCCAGATTCGGCAAGGTTGACGCCCACATCGCGGTATGCGCCTTCGCCCGTGAAGCCCTCCTCAAAACGGCGCACATAGCTGAAAGCCACGGGTTTGAGGTTGTCCATGGGATTGTGGACTCGCTTTGGATAAAGAAGCCTGGGGCTACACCCCATGAAGTTGCAGATTTCTGCCGAGAAGCAGAGAAAACAGTTGGTGTTCCATTAAACGTTGAGGGCAAATACCGCTGGATAGTATTCCTACCATCCAAAATGAGGCCGGATTTGCCAGTTCTAAACCGTTATTATGGTGTTTTCGAGGATGGACGCATAAAAATGAGGGGAATCGAAGCCAGAAGAACAGACACGCCACAGCTCATTAAAAATGCCCAAACAGAAATGATAAAAACGTTAATCATGGCAAGAGATGAGGACACGTTCATGAAGCTTATTCCTCAAACCCTCAAAATTTTAAGGGGATACGCTGAAAGGCTCCTCGACGGGAAAGCGTCAATTCAAGAGCTTATAATAGCGAAAAAGCTGTCAAAACACCCAAGCGAGTATGCCCATGACGTTTTTCAAGCTGTTGCGGCAAAACAGCTTATGGGTGCAGGCTTCGATGTCTATCCAGGACAGACAGTTGAATTCATAATTGTTGATGCTGATAACAGAAGCCCATCAAAAAGGGTTATGGCTGCACCCCTAATAACCCCAAACCAGCGATACGACATCCAAAAATACTTGGAAATGCTTCTAGAAGCTGGAGAATCGCTGTTAAGCGTTTTCGGCTATGACACTGATAGGATAAGAAGGGAAGCACTATACAACGAGAAGCAGCTTGCCCTCAACTAAAATCGCATTTAGGATATTTTTCATTCAAGAATTTTTAGCATTTTCCTTGAATTTTCCAGCATGGCATGCGCGCCTATGAGAAAGCTGCATATAAAGTTTACCCCCATAATGAACACACATTCACACATTCATTCATTATGAAGGGGGTTATGGGGGAACGCTTTCCCCCATCACACTTAAGCGTTAAAGCTTAACAGGTCACCTCCAACGCTAAAATCCCCCTTCAAAACGAAGGGCACTCATGAAAGGCTTTTCCGCCCAGGCCCAGCAACAGACCCAAAGCCAGCAAAGAAACACTCAACGCGAAAGCCTATAAAGCTTATCCCCATAAAGCCTCGCATTCATAGACTGATAAGGCTCCCTCCGAGTCAACATAAACCATATGATCTTCAACATCTTACACGCAACAGCAACCAAAGCCTTCTGCTCACCACGCCTACGCTTAACACACTCATAAAACTCGCAGAGCCTAGCATCATGCACCACAGCAACCCTAGCACACTCAACCATAACCCACCTAAGCAACTTAGAACCCTGCTTAGTAATACGCCCACGTCGCTCAACGCTGCCTGACTGGTAAAGCGAAGGAGCCAAACCAGCCCAAGCAACCAGCTTCTTATAGTTTGGAAAACGCCTGATATCCCCAATCTCGCTCTTAATAAGCAAAGCCGAATATACGCCAACACCAGTCAAGCTAAGCAGTAGCCTAACATCCTCGTCTACTGAAGCCCTCCTTTCAATCTCAACCTCAACATTCTTTATCAGCCTCTCAAGGCATTCGATCTGTTCAATGTAGCTGTCCAATAGAAGCCTATCAAGAGGCTTAAGCTCCACGCGTCTAAGCCACTCCATTCCAGCCTTACCGAAAACGTCAGAAAACCATGTCTAAGGCCGTACTTGTCAAGCAAACTGTGAACCCTATTCTTCACTATGGTGGCTGACCTGGCAAGATGAACCCTATGTCGGACCAAAGCCCTCAACTCCCTTATGTCTCTAGGAGGAACGTAACATTCAGCCACAAGACCACCCCGCAATAAACTGGCCAAAACCCTAGCATCAACCTTATCATTCCTAATCCTCGCTGAAGCAATAGCCTTCATCTTCAAAGGATTAGCCAAAACCGCCTTAACGCCTTGGCCCTCAACAGCCTCGTAAAGGTTAAGCCAAAGATTTCCAGTAGACTCCATAACCACCGCATCGCCTTCTGAAAGCTCCCTGACAAATCCTTCAATCCCAGAAAAGTCATTAACGAAGCTGAACTCCTTGATTAGAACGCCATCCTCGTCAACAACAGCGGCTCTACACTTCCTCTTACCAACATCCACACCCACATACCTCAAGCCATTCACCTCCCTTTCCACCTCATTCTTTAGCTGGCTTCAGGCTGCACGCACTCATCCGGGCGCAAAGCCCAACTCTTTAGCAGCTCAGCTACGGTCCAGTCAAGCGCACGGTCGCATAGACCAGCCCTTCGTAGGACCAGCCAGCCTAAACACTAATTAGAAAAGCCTTTCATAAAGTCAGGCGCCTATACGCCCAGGAAAAGGGCACTATGGCTCCGCCACCAGGCACCCTCATTCGCGCGCACGTCCACATGCGAGACAGCGCATTCACGAGGAGTTATGCAAAGCCTGACCATGAGGAAAAGCCCTGTAAGGCCTACGATTCTTCAAAACAGAATAACAGCATAATGCAAGCCTACGCGCAGTAGCAACCAAAGCAACCTTCCTACCCCTACGCTCAGCAATCCTCTGATAAGAGCGGCTAATAGACGTATCATACTTAACATGGGTCATGGCAGCCTCAAACAAGGCCCATCTAAGCCATGGATTACCCTCACGGGTTATGCCGCCATGCCTAGTAACGCCTCCGCTACTGTACGTTGAGGGAACAATGCCTATAAAACTGCAGTAATGCTCACCATTACTGAAACGGTTAACGTCGCCAGTCTCAGCCTTAACAAGCAAAGCCGTATAATAGCCTATCCCAGGAATTGTCATTAATAGGCGTACATCCTCATCCAAGCCAGCCAATCGCCTAAGATCAAAGCTTAAACGGCGGATCTCACCGTTAAAAGCCATGATCAAACGCAAATAACAGTTTACAGGCTCCAATCCCAAACTTTCAAGCCAGTCAACACCCTTACGAGTGAAGAGGCTTAAGCCCTCAGGAGGCTTCAAGCCCTCATAAGCCAAAACAACGCGTATCTTTGCCATAAGCTTGGCCCTCTGCCTCACAAGAAAAGCTCTACGCCTAACCTTTTCGCGTAAAGCCGCAATGTCAGGAGGAGGCATATAGCTCTGCGGCAAGGCTTCAAGCCTCACAAGCTCAGCAATAGCCTTAGAGTCTACGCGATCACTTTTAATCCTTGCCTCCGCTATATAGCGTGTCTTCTTAGGATGGCCAACCTCAACCCTAAAGCCCCTATCAACCAAAGCACGGTAAAGGGGAACAATGTAGGTTGAGGACTCCAAACCGACCTTTTCAACATTAAAATTTTCAAGGAAACTTGGAACGTGCTCATTCTCAAGCTTTCTCCGAACAACAACTCGACCAGTCTGGTCGAGGACAGTGGCGAAAGTCCAATCCTTATGCACATCCAATCCTATATAGGCGCTCATAAGATGGCTAGAGCGCCCCAAACATTTATCCTTTCTCATATCATTCGCGCGCGCGGATTTTGGAGACCCTTCGGAAAATCTTTTGAGTTCCGCGATTCTCTTCTTTTGTTTATAAGCTACTAATTTGCAACTTCGGACTCTAACTTCTCTACCAGTTTAAGCTCCTTCATTTAATGACAAAAATACACAAAAAACGATAATTAAAATTTAAATTTCTTAATCTCTACAGTTTTTGTTCACTTATCGCGATTAATCAAGCATATGTTAAACTTTTTTTAATAATAAATTAATGAATAAAAGTATCATGTTGTCACTCTGAGACTTTTCGTTGCTGTTGAGTTTACTGTCAACCGTTAACTTATGCTATGATTTTCTAGAGAGGTCGTGGCGTATGCAAAATCTCCAAACTATGTAAATAGGAGAAATGAGGCTGGTTAAACAAGTCAAAAACCTCCATGCATAACCCAAGACTTAAGTTAATTTATAAAGCCAACTAGAATTTTTGTTTATTCTTAATCCGAATTTAGCAGCCTCCTAGCGCACGAGATATGCTTCTGTATTTGTTTGGATTACGATGTGGGATAAACAAGGAACTTATGAATTCTTTACGGAAATCTGGATGCGCCATCAATTCTATGTATCGAATTTTTTCTGAAAGTTTTTCTGCCGTTTTCCTGATTTCCGTTGATATCAAAGCCATTTTCGCGCCTGATATGGCGGTGTTGCCGACGAAGCTGATCTTTTCTATTGGCACGTCGGGGGTTAAGCCGATGATTACTGCACTTTTTGGATTGATGTATCTTCCGAAGCCCCCTGCTACGTAAACATGGGCAAGGTCTTTCTCGGATAATTCCTTTTCTCTCATCAAGATCTCAGCGCCCGTATGCATGGCAGCCTTGGCAAGCAAGATCTCTTGGATGTCCTTTTGGCTTATAGTTATGTGCGTGTTTATTCCGCTTTCACTCTTCCAAGCAACCACAAACTTTGGAACGCCTCCGATCATGCGAAGCCGTTTTGTTTTAATGTCCTTTTTAAATTTCCCAGTGTTATCGATTATTCCGCATCGGAAAAGTTCAGCAACAGCATCTATGATCCCAGAGCCGCATATTCCAATGGGTTTTGCTTTACCGATCACCTCATATTCAACATCGTAGGTATGAGGGTTGATTTTTATCTTTTCAATAGCTCCCGTCACCGCCTTCATTCCGAACTCTATGTGCATGCCCTCGAAAGCTGGCCCAGCTGCGCAGGAACAGCAGACTAGGTCGTACCTGTTTCCAACAAAGATTTCACCGTTAGTCCCTACATCCATAAGCAAGCTTACATCATCCATCTCATAAATTCCGGTAGCTAGAACATCCGCTATGGCGTCGGCTCCTACGAAACCTGCAATTACAGGTAAAACATGAATATACGCATTTTTATTAGCCTTTAACTTTAAAGAATCGGCTTTGACGTTAATCGATCTCTTGATTGCTGGCACATAGGGCGCGAAGACGAGGCCTCTGGGCTGTATCCCTAGGAATATATGGTGCATCGCCGTGTTGCCAACAACGACGATTTCATATATCTCCTCTGGTTTTACGTTTGCATCTAGACATGCGTCGAGAATTAACTGGTTTATGGCTTTGATAACGGCTTTTTGTAGCTCATTTAATGCGTTGGTGCGCGTCAATGCGCAATTTATCCTAGAAATAACGTCCTCCCCGTAGGCTATTTGGGGGTTCTCCATTGACTTTATGCTTAATAGGTTGCCTGAGACTAGATCAACAAGATATCCTACGATTTTTGATGTTCCAATATCCACGGCGAAGCCGTAGGCCATGTTTTCTGTGTTGCCTTCTTCCACCGAAATTATCTGTCTACCGTCCAGGATAGTTACTGTAACGTTCCATTCCGCCCTCCTCAAAACTTCTGGCAATTCGCTCAGTAGATTACGCTCAATTTCGATGGTCTTAAATCCCTTCTGTTTAAGTGCGGTTTCAACCCTTTCAAAGTCGGGTCGTATATCTTGCAGTGTAGGCTTAGGCAATACTAAATGATATTTCTTAATTGCGGGTTCTAGTTTAACTGGTCTCTCAATCCCTTCGGCTTGAATCCTTCGAATTACGATTCTGCTCTGCGATGGCACAAAAACAACTAAATCACTCATCACTTTAGTGCAGCATGCAAGCCTATAGCCCCTACCTAATTCCGTTGGGCTAAGAATTTCACGCTCGTTTCTCGAAATTTCAGCTATTTTTTGGGATTCTACAATGATCACCCGACATTTTCCACAAATCCCTTTGCCACCACATTCAGACCTGATCCTGACCCCGGCTTGAGCGGAAGCTTCGAGTAAAGTGCATCCTATATCGACCGAAACTTTTCTTCCTTCAGGTTCAAAGCGAACTGAGGCTTTCATGTTAACCATTTGCTTTTTGATACTTTAGTAACTAGGATTTTTAAGTATCTGCGCGCGATGAACAAAAATGTTTCGTATGGTAAAGCTGAAAGCTACTGTTAAAGTTATCTGTCCATTAGAGGCGGGATATTTTGAATCTCGGGTGGCTTGACGGTGGATGTTTGCCCTCTTCTATTAATACTTGCGCATAAGCAGCATTTATCAAACCTATTGCAGGAAAAATATATTCCGCATCACTTATGGGTCCGTACAGAACGAAGTCTGCTCCTATGGCTATTGGCAATCCATTAACGATGGATAAACAGACTGCACTTAGGAGTTTATTCTTCTTTTCCTTGAGAGCCTTCCAAGATGCTACTGCATTATGGGCGCCGCATCCAGCAGGGTAACCGTATCGCTCCTTAACTTCAAAAATAGCCTTGCAGGCCAACCCTAATGAAGCAATATCCAAAACAACGGTGTCTACAAGTATCTTTTTTATTCCTATAGCCTGAATCTTTGAAATTAAAGGTTCAAGGAGTTTTATTCTTTCTTTATAAGATATTATGGCCTTAGCACTATACGTTAATACGATGGCTGACTGTAGCCCCACGTTTTTGGCTTTTTCAAATATTGACGATTTAGTTTCAGGATTAATGGAGTTTAAGATTGTTCTATCAAGTATGCCAAGTTCCTTAGCCTCCTCCATACTGCTTAAGCCAGCGTCATCAGAGACGTAATCTATGAGGATAGGCATATTAGTAGCATCCGCAGCAAACTCAATATATCTTCTAGCATTCTCAGCAGTAGAACATACAATATCAAGCATAGCGGGGAGACCAGTTCTATCAGAAATCTCCTCAAGTCTAGAGATTAAGCCCAAAGCGGTCTCACGATCAAAAAGCCCGGTCCCTTCGTCCTTAACAAGTTTATCACCTTTATAGAATATACTTCCAATCATCACTGTTGGATTCTCACCGGGCTGACCGCCAATTCTCACCCCGCCGATCTCAAAGGTTATTTGGTCCCTGCCGAACCTAAACATTGATAACCCCGTCAGCTAAATGACTAGTACTTTTATCGTTTATAAAGGAATGGCGCATATTTAACTTTTTGGTTTTGATTTTTTGAAGATTTTACTTATTGTCTTTTTACGCCTTTGATAGCGGAGTGTGCAGTGATAAGGAGAATTTAGGAGGATGTACGTCGAGCGTCTAACGTGAACAAATTTGCTTTAGGCATGGCCGGAGGAAAGGATAACTGATTTACCATTAAGCTTAGGATTGTTGAGTTGAACAAAGTCCAAGTTAAAATACTAGAAGGTTTAAAAAGGCTTTCCAGGTTAGGTTTAAGCACTATCAAAAAGACCGGCTTTGGCTCAAAATGCGCGCGCGACCAAAAGCTTAAAATAAATCTATTCTCAAAATAAACCCCTGAGGGAATGTGATGGAGATTCCAAGCAGTGTAAATTGGGGATCTCTGGAGGGCGCGGGCAAATGGTTCAATGTCCCATTTCACCAGATTGACATTCGATTTTCCGATGAAGAGGAACTGGAGATAGAAAGATACTGCCAAAAGATTAAGGAGAATATTGAAAAGGACAAAATGACACCAATGGAGCGATGGAAAGCAACAATAGAAGGCCAAGAGGTTGACAGATTTCTCGTAGAAGCTATTCCTGCCACACCATATCCTACGAGAGTTTTGGACGGTTTTGGCAATGTCATTAAGCCGATAGACGCATTCAGGTATCCAAAGCTTTTCCTGAAATCCCAATTGGCGTTTTGTGCAAGATTCGGCACCGACTACCCCGATGTTTATTCATTTACTTACGGTGAGTCAGAATGGGGTGGTAAAGCTAAGCTTTTGGAGATGGCCCATCCAGTGCTTGTCGAACCAGGCGTTAAAACAATGGAAGATACAGAGCGGTTGAAGGTTCCGAACCCTTACAGGGATGGTCAATATCCACTTATGTTGTGGGCGATGCATACAATGAAGGAAATTTTCAAAAAGCACGGGTTAGCTGGCGTAGTGCCGGTTGTAGCGTCGTGTTGTGTACGCGGTACAACCATGCTCCAGCTTTCCATAAGAGGACTAAAGCAGGGATATCTAGACCCGATAAAAAATCCCGATATCTACCATAAACTCATGCCCCTTTCAAATGAACTTGCAATTAATTATGCAAAGGCATTAAGAGATGTCGGAGTGGATATTGTTTGGTGTTGCTGCCACCACGCCACTCATCCTCCGGAAGTATTTAAGGAGCACATTGTAAAATATGATGCCGAGTTTGCCAAAAAGAGCGGGATTGATGGGTGGGGTTATGCATTCAACCAAGAGAAACATGTGCCAATAATGCATGAAGCAGGCGGATACGATACAGTGAAATATCTCATGTTTGATATGCTAACTCCACCTGAATTTGCAAGGAAGTTTACAAAGGAGATAAACAAACCGTATATAGGCATAATAGAGGACAAGAAGCTGATGGAAGGGCCGTCAAAGATTGAAGAATACGTTAAGCAACTAGTTAAAATCGGAACATCTACTCCTGGCGTGGGATTTGGATTTTCTGCGGGTACAATAGATTACTGGACTCCCCCCGAGTGTGTAGATGCCTACGTAAAATATGCAAAGCAATACGGGAAGCTCAAGTAAAGGTATAGTTGAGGTGCAGCAGATGGCTGAAAAGGAAGCTCTATTTGCGGAGATAAAACAAGCACTCCTTAAAGAAGATGAAGAATTATGCAAAAACTTAGTAAAAAGAGCTTTGGGCATGAAGATACCTGCTTCCGATATCCTATTGAAAGCGTTGCAGCCAGCTTTAGTTGCCACTGGTGAAAGGTACGAAAAAAACGAATTCTTCCTAACCGATCTAATGATAATAGGAGACATAACCAAAACTATAATGGACATTCTGCAACCTCATTTGAAAGCTGAAAAAGCCGGGGTTGCTGGAAAAGTAGTTATAGGCACAGTGGAAGGTGACATACACGACATAGGGAAAAACATTGTTATTTCTGTGCTCACCGGTGCTGGATTTGAAGTTTACGACATCGGGGTAGATCAGCCCTCAAAAAATTTTGTTCAAAAAGCTAAGGAAGTGAACGCGGATATCGTGGGTGCTTCAGCGATCCTTGGGGGTGCGAAGTTCAAAGTCAAAGAAATTCACGAAGAACTCATAAAGGCGGGAATCAGAGACAAAATTGGACTGATCTGCGGAGGTTGGGGATTTACAGAAGAAACGGCCAAGGGCTTCGGAGCTGATTACCACGGTGAAGACGCTTGGGACGCACTAAAAAAGGTAGAAGAGCTTATGAGGCTATTGAAAGAAAAACGGAAGAATTAAAATATTAATTTTCACACCCTAATTTTTTTTTCTAATCTCCACAAGGTGGCCGACGAGTTTTCCGAAAATGATGTTTAAGCAAAAAGTAATAGTTGAAAAAGAGGAGTCAATTTGGTAAAGAAGGTACCTGGTACAACAGAGGCATTTCAATGTGAAAAATGTGGAAACACATACTCTAGCCTAGAGGAAGCTCTTCGATGTGAAATCAATCCAATATCTCCTTTTAAATACCAAATCGGTGACACAGTTATATTTGAGTTTAAATCTCGTCTTACGGGTAAAATCCTCCTAATTTCTGGCGTTATTGAGGACAGATGGATACATGGACTTTCAAAAAAAGGAGAACCGGCGCACGGAAACGTATACAAAATACGAATTATCAAGGAGGGAACCGGGTTGATTGCCTGCCGTTTTGAGGATCAAATAATTAGAAAGGTGTGATGCGGCGTTCAGACTTTATGAACTATTTCGCCTTAAACTGAAAAGGAGCTTTTATGTTGCTAAAACTAAAAAGATTCTCGAAAGAAACCGATATAAAAGAGCTTTGCCGACTTGCCATTAAGAATGGAGCGAATAGAGCGGAGATTATTAACGCAGGACTTATAGTGGTCGATGAGAGAGTTCAGCTAAAATGTAGGTATCCGCCATGCCCGTTTTATGGGAAAAACCTTATGTGCCCACCATACACTCCAAGCGCAAAGGAATTTAGAGAATACGTAGCAAAATACAAGCACGCCATCCTTGTACAATTTGAAGCTCCAATAGAGGAAGAAATTAAAAAACGCATCAAGAGCGAGGAAGCAAAACTCGCAGAGTTAGCGAAGGATATGGAATTTTTTGAAAAAGCTGAAAGAGAATTGACAAAAGGGTGGAAAAAGCTTCATGCTATAGTTTCTTCTGTCGAGCGAGAGGCCTTCAGAAAGGGATACTACCTTTCACTTGGTTTAGTCTCAGGTCACTGCAGATTATGCGACACATGCAATCCGAAATCGCCCTGCAAAAAACCTCTAGAGGCAAGACCAAGTATGGAAGCATTGGGCATAGATGTCTATCAGACAGCAAAAAATGCAGGATTTAAGCTCGAATGGGGAACAAACGAACTCATAACCTGCCTTGGTCTGATTTTGATAGATTAACCATGTATGTATTGTTAGGGGACCCATATAATATGTAGTTTTGGGCGTTGCTTAAAACAGGCCGGGCCTAGCCTTAGGCATCAAATGGACCAAGCACGTGTCGGGCCTAAGCCACCACCAACACCCACAACACAATCCTAAAAATCGTTTTCACGCCATGGTTAAAAATGGTTTTAACTTTTTTGCTTATTTAGGTTTGTTATGGACCTTTGATGAGCATATTCTAAAAGTTATTAACAATGGTGAAAAGAGGCTTCAGTCAGCTTGTTGGGAGGTCAGGTTCTCCCACAACACTTTAAGGTTGCATCTCGAACCTAAGTAGATGAAGTTTTTGAAGCGCCAAATAATCCGTATACTATCCAGAACCATTGGAATTTATATCATTGCATTGGCAAGCTAAGCATTTCTGTATGTTCGGAAGGGCGGATACTGCAAGAGAATTAGGGGATTTTGCGAAGCTAAAAATGCCTCAAAATTCAAAAGAACGATAAAAACCATTAAAAACAAAGATGCGCGCAACTCTTATGCGCAGAACATGGAAAAGTTTAGTTTGCTAGAAGATTAAAAAAGGAAAAAGGGATTGTATTAAAATTCGCACGGTATTGTTCGCGACACTTTTTCAAACATTTGGATTAGGGGTTTTGCATGTTGCATAAGAGTCACAAAACCCTTGACCTCTAGCAACTTGTTTGTTGCTGCGTAGGTTAACCCATATTCTCCCTTCACAATCCTAGATAGGATATCCTTTGTGACCTTTACTCCGAGATCGGATTCCTCTCCCGGAAGAGCTTCGTGGATATCAACGACTCTGCCGTTCTCAAATGTGAAAAGTATGCTTTTATCATCGACTACCTCTATCTTAAATTTTAAAGTCAAAGGCCTTCCTAACTCTTTGCAATATTGAATATACCTCTCATCTTTCTGAGCTGCTTCAGCAACAGCTTTCCACCACTCCAGACTGTTAAGCTTATACATGTTAACTCACTCCTTAGGAGGTATGTAAATCTTTGCTTTAACTATGTCCTCCGCTATCTTAATTCCACCTACACTTCTCGCTGGGAGACCTATTCCGGCTGGTTCGGATTCGTCTCCGGCCCAATACAAGCCTTCTATAGGTGATTTCATTGGTGCTAATTTGGCTTCGGGATCCCAAGCTGCGTATATGCCATAGGTTTCATTCATAGTGTGAACTTCAGAAAATAGAATACTTTCTTCGAATATTTTGCCCCAACTCTCTATTGCATGCCTTCTAAGCGTGTCTACAGCCTCTCTTGCAACGCTGTAGTCAAGCTTTCCATTTGGGTATAACTTCTTTTTTGACAAGTAACTGTGGAATATTATGTGTTGCATGCCCGGAGGAGCTGACGTTGGTTTCGTCACATATAAACCCACAATGTGACCGTTGTTGTCCATAAATGATACCTCGGTCTCCTCATCCGTGACTTTCCGGCTTAATGCAACATTCCATGTAACGACAGCACCCTCCCACCACTGTTCCTTCTCTATATCCTTTATTGATTCTAACGTCGCAGGATCCCAAGCCTTTAGCTCATTTTCCGTCACTAGACCTTCTTTCAATGCTATGCGCGGTCTTACATCAACGACGACTATATCTGACTCTACAAATTTCTCTTCTCCATCTTCAACTACGATAACACCTTTAACTTTTCCATTCTCGATAACTACTCTTTTAACTGGTGTACATGTCCTTATCTCTTCACCACGCGCCAAGATAACATCCACTAAAGGATTGACCCACGCTGCATCTCCACCGTATTGAGGATGATATGGGTAACTAAACTGTATAAGTCCCGTGAGGAGCATGATGGTTACAAAGGTTGTTCCATAAACACCTTGTTCCATGTTCTCATCCACTTCGATTCCTGTGTACATCTTAACCATCTCACTCCAATACTTATGGATACTTTCCTTATCTGTGTATTTAGATAGCCAGTTCCTCACCCTTCCCGGAGGCACTTTCCTGAAGTCAGCAAACCCATACTCAGTCAAAACGTCGGCCGTCAATGCCTTGTTGCAATCAGCCACAGCCTCCCTACATATATATTCGATTTTATTTAGATCTTCATCCGTTAAGTATGAGAAGACCTTTTTAGTGAAGTTTCTGTCATACCCGGCGCCTATAGGAAACACTTTCTCCGCTGGGTAATACTTGCCTTTATAGTAGAATCCCATAGCGGATGTTCCTTTGCACTCTACCTGAGGGATATGAACTGTTCCCACTGCATCGTGAATGTACGTTTGAACCGTAGATGGTGGAAGAGGCGGGCCCAATTTAAAGCTCATATGTGAGCACTGGTCGAACCAGAAGCCACCTACGTTATAGCTTGCCGTTCTACCGCCAAATATTCGGTTCTGCTCAAAAATTATAGGTTTGACCCCGAACTTAGATACTCCAGCCGCCACATGCAAACCAGCAAGACCTGAACCGACAATCACGATTTTCTTGGGCTTTTCCTTTTCCCACAAATTATGTCACCTGTATATTATTTAAATGCGCGCGCGGCGGGCGCGTAGCTTTATAAAATTTTCCATAGCGCGCGCGGGTTGCGATGAAATCCTATAAACAGAGAAGGTTAGAAGGTTCGCAGCCAAAATGCTCAACGGCTTATACCAGTAGTTCACATACATGTTGCCAGAACTGTTGTGATTGTTTCACGTATGAATGTTCCCCTTCTGATTTCTGAGCGTCCCCATCATTTCCTTTGAACCATGTGCCTTTTGGGGCTCTTTCAGCCCTTTTGTTTGTTTGCTCGATGCCCCTGCGTTAAGGAAACAGCAGGGACTAAACCCAACAGAGACGCTACCCACAACAATAACCTCAAATGGCAAAATAGCTAAACATATCTTTCCCAAAATATATTGTGGTTAAAAATTAGTGTGATGTGAAAAAGCTAGTCGTTTTTAGTCTACTCCAGGTATTGGGACAAAAGTTACTGGTGCTTGACCTGTGAGCATTCCCGCTGTATATCCATAGTCAACATCTATGTCTACTCCGCTAACATAGCTCGCCATTTTGCTGTTTAAGAATATCAGTACCCACGCAATTTCAATTGGTTTAGCATAACGACCTGGAATAGCACCTTGCGTCTCGATAACTAGTTTAGCCAGCGGGCCCGTCATGAAGTCGGGTAACATTGGCGTCTCTGTTGAACCTGGGTTAACAACATTAACCCTGATTCTTTTCGGAGCTAGCTGAAACGCCTTTACTTTTGCGTAGGCGATAATGCATTCTTTTGAAAACGCGTACTCATAGCCCATTAGAACTTTTGGATTATTCCTCTGGGATTCGAGCCACTTTCTTGCTTGTTCAAAGTCCGATATGTTGACTAGTGTAAATACGTTTTCACGGTTTTTCCACCATCCTAGACCAGCCGCTGATGCAACCATGGCTATTGCGTTTCCTGAGGGAATGCGAGGAATGATGTTGTCAACAAGGTAGCGGTGCCCTACGAAGTTAATCATAACAACATCAACGGGGTCGAAGGTCTGATCTCTATACTTTATACCAGCTACTCCGGCGACTGCGAACACCTTATGTATTTTATCAGGTAGTTTACTAATCGCATCATCTATAGACTCCTTGTTGCGCAGATTGACGGGAATATATTTGACGTTGGCAATAGTGACTTCTCTAATGTCTAGCCCATACACCTCAGCGCCCAGCTCAGCGAGAAGCCTAGCTGTTTCAGCACCCATGCCAGAAGCTGCACCAGTTACAACTACAGTTTCCCCCTCGTAACCGAGTGCTTCTTTTATATCTAAAGGCAATTACTTCACCCACGTTATTTTGCGTTAACGTTATCATGATTATGCTCTTATAAATTTTTTGGCTCGCCTCGCCTTGACCCAAAAAAATATAAGTAGAACGGACATATTATAAACGGCGTATGTAAAGGGTGACGCACTTGTATGGATATATGGGTAAAGTCGTCTGGGTAAACCTTGGCAAAGAGAAGCTGTACGAGAAGAGGTTAGACGAGAAGACTCTCCGAATGTTTGTTGGTGGTGTTGGTTTAGGTGTGAAAATTCTTTATGATAATGTTCCTCCAGGTGTTGATGCTTTAGATCCGCGCAACATATTAGTATTCGCAACAGGACCAGTTAACGGGACTGCTACGCCCGGATCAGGTACTTATTGTGTTATCTCTAAGTCTCCGTTAACAGGTTTTGTAGCGGCTACACAAGCAAACGGCTTTTTCGGAGCTCGATTAAAGCAGGCAGGATATGACGCAATAGTTGTTCAAGGTATTGCAAAGAAGCCAATATACCTATGGATACATGATGGAATAGCGGAGATAAGAGATGCTGAAAAGCTTTGGGGTACTACGACATTTGAGTGCGAAACAAAAATAAAAGAAGAAACGAAACAACAAAGTGCAAGTGTCGCCTGTATAGGCCCTTCAGGCGAGAATCAAGTGAAATATGCCGCGATTTTCAGCGACGAAGGCCATGTAGCGTCAACTGGTGGTTTAGGTGCTGTAATGGGTTCAAAGAAACTTAAAGCCATAGCAGTATATGGGTCGATGAAAATACCTGTTGCAGATGAGGAGAAACTAAGAGAATCAGTCAAAGAACTAATGCAGTTTAATAAGTTTGGATTATACGGAAAAGTGATCACCGATGGAGGAACCGCAGCGACATTCCCTATACTAGCTCAGCTCGGAGCTGTACCCTACAAGAACTGGACCACAGTTAGTTACCCGCCTGGATCAATTGAGAGATTCGCAGGTATAAGATATGTGTTCAAAACGAAGAGAAAACCGTGTTGGGCTTGCCCCTACAACCACGGTATGTTCATAGAAATCACGGAAGGACCCTATAAGGGGCTTGAAATAGAAGAGACCGAGTATGAAATGCTCGCCGGGTTCGGACCGAACATTGGAAACTTGGATCCTGCTACAGCAGCATACTTGGCTTACAAGACTGACACGCTAGGCATGGATGGTAAAGAGACATCATTCTTAGTTAGCTTCATAATTGAAAGCTATGAGAACGGACTAATCACCAAAGAATTGGCAGAGGGATTGGAGCTCAGATGGGGTAATGTAGAGGCAGTAGAGAAATTGCTCGAGAAAATCGCAAAGAAAGAGGGAAAACTCGCTTGCATATTAGCTGAAGGATTAAAGAAAGCCTCTGAGACTCTTGGTATTCCTGATAAGGCTGTGTACATGAAGAAGGCCGCTCCACACATACATGACACTAGAGGTATGATTCCCGCACTTTTCGACCAGGCAGTCTCTGAAATAGGCTCAATCCAAGGTAGCACAGCATCCTACGACTACGAGGTAGCCCCATACAGCACTATTGTCCGTTTCCCAGGGTACCCATTATCTTTCACACTGAGCAGAGCGTCTAAAAGGGTCTTCGCAGACAGCCTCGTTATATGTCACTTCCAAGTCGCTGTATTATTACCGCCAGTTATGCTGGAACCACACATACTTAATGTGTTTAGAGCTGTGACAGGTTGGAAAGACTACTCGGTAAATGAGGCGCTAGATACAAGCGAGAGAGTAATCAATCTAGCCAGAGCATTCAACATCAGGCACGGTCTTAGACCAGAAGATGACTGGCCATCACAAAGAGCGCTGGAACCACCTAAAGATGGACCAGTGAAAGGTTTAACGCTGAAACCTATTTACAGGGAGCTACTAAAAGCGTATTACAGGCAAATGGGCTGGGACGAGGAAACGGGCAAACCATTAAAGAGCACCTTGGAGCGCCTCGGTTTAGACTATGTTATTAAAGACCTCTACCCATAATAGCTTTTTCATTCATCACAATTTTTCCGAGAAAAGATAGGTGTGTCTTTGATGTTCGTAAAAGTACAACTACCTTTCATTGCTGAAAAAATAGAACTAGACGTGCCTGAAGACACGACAGTCAAGAAATTAGTTGAGAAAATAATTGCTGTAATAGAAGACAAGTACAAAGAAGCTTTAATAGATGATGCAGGCCAACTCAAATTAATCCCGATAGTCAATGGGAAATACAGCACGCCAGAAACTAAACTAAACGATGGAGACGAAATCTTCTTGTTTTTCCCAATAGTCGCTGGATAATCGCCTGTATATCACGCGCGACGAGTTTATTGATAGGCTTCAGGCTTTCGGATTGCGTGGGTTGCTGTTGAGTCGCGCGCATACATATATATAGCTCCTCATTTTATTTTATGAGTTGGGAGTTTGGAATGTATGCTCATGCGGTCAATGTGCTGAGCTGCGAAAAGTAAACAGTGATAGTGTAGAACGGGAAAAGGAGGGTTTACATCTGACGGTCCAAGAAGCTATGTTTTGGGAATCTAATTCTAATGGCATCATTTGTACTCTTTGTGCGCGTAGGTGTATAATTGCAGAAGGAGATGTCGGATTTTGCCGTGTTAGAAAGAATATTAAAGGCAAGCTTTTCACTGCCGTTTATGGTGAAGTTAGTGCTGCTTATGTGGATCCTATCGAAAAGAAACCTCTTTTCCACTTTAATCCCGGTTCTTACGTCTACTCCATTGGCACATCCAGTTGTAACTTCAGATGCAAGTTCTGCCTAAACTTCTCACTAAGCATGAATGTATATGTGCCCGATCAGGATTCGTTAACTCCTGAGAATATTGTGGAGAATGCCCAACATAGAGGTTGCCAAGGAATAAGTTACACGTATAATGAGCCCACTATATTTTTTGAGTACGCCTATGATACTGCTAAGCTCGCTCATAAAGAGGGGTTGTTCAACACTTTTGTGACGAATGGTTACATGAGCGTTGAAGCCCTTGAAGTATTTGCTCCATACTTGGATGCTGTAACAGTGGACTTTAAGGGTGGAGGAGACCCCAAATTTTATAAGGCTTTTTGTGAAGTATCAAATATCGAGCCAATTTTTGAATTCCTAGGAGAGCTGAAGAAGAAAAAGATTCATATTGAAATTACAAACCTAGTTGTTCCACACTATGGGGACTCTGTGGATAGCTTTAGAAGACTTACAGCATGGATACATGACAATTTAGGACCAGATGTTCCTTTGCACCTCTTAAGGTTTCGTCCTGAATGTATGATGAATGTCTCCTCACTACACTCTTTTCAAGAATTTGATAACCTTCGCAAAGTAGCCGTTGAAGAGGGGCTTTATTACGTTTACACCCCTTATAGTAGAAACACGTATTGTCATAGTTGCGGTGAACTTCTAATTGAGCGAAACTCATTTGAGCCAACAAGTTGGAACATAACCTCAAAATTAGGCCCCCATAATACGTGTCCAAAATGTGGAAAAAAGACTGTTATACTGGGGAAGTGCCTGCAAAGCAAAGCTAAACCTTACCCGCCTTCTGCACGTGCTCTAGGCTACCTTGGGTATTGGGGATTTGAAGGCTAATATCCTATTACGGCCTATATGAGCCATCCTTTTTGATGCACTCTTCATCTGGCTGAAATAGGCTTCAGTAGGTATCCCTCCTTGTAGCGCAAACATTCCTAAAGTATGGCTCATTCTAAAAAGCCTAACCGAACCTTTAACGTATCTGAACTGCAAAAGCATCCGCATATTGGAATTTCTATACCTGACCTTAATACGCCTAACCGTGGCTTATATCCAAACATCGAAAAGTTTCTTCTTGGCGTCGAAGGCGGAATTAACTTTATCTAAGTTCACCTTTTACTTCTTTAGAACCTACTCAACGTCTAGACTAATAAACTGTCATAAAACCAACCCAAAACAGAAAGAAGAATTATGCACGCGTTAGGCCCGCCTAAATATTCGGGATAAGCGATTTCTTTGAGGAACAATAAAATATAAAATAGTGAAGCAATAAACTGCTTTCGGAAGAACTAATCACCTTTAACAGTACAGCAATTTACGATACAAACAAAAAGTTTTAATTTTAGGCTGCATTTAAAATCTTTAAATGGACGAAGTGCAAGAAATTCAGCGCGCTTTTAAAGTTGTTGGTAGAAGAAGTGAGCTCGAAAAAGCGTTAGCTGCTATCAGGGTCGGAAGGCACTTGCTAATAGAAGGCCCGGTTGGCGTTGGCAAAACAATTATTGCTTCAGCTGTTTGTAACTATCTTAAAAGGCCCGTTTACCGTGTGGATGGAGATGAACGGTATACTGAATCAAAGCTTACAGGCTGGTTTGACCCACCTATAGTCCTACAGAAGGGCTACGTCAAGGAAGCATTTATTCCCGGACCTTTAACTATGGCCATGGAGAATGGCGGTGTCTTATTCATAAATGAGCTTAACAGAATGCCAGAAGGTGTTCAGAACGTTTTACTCCCTGCGATGGACGAGTTAAGGATAGAGATACCGAAAATAGGCACAATAAAAGCTGAGCCTGGATTTGTTATTATTGCAACGCAAAATCCAAGGGAATTTGTCGCAACTAGTTCTCTTTCTGAAGCTTTGCGTGATCGCTTTGAATTGATATCACTGGATTATCAAAACGAGGGAGAGGAAGTCGAGATCGTCAGGGTCAATACGGGCATAGATAATGATGACCTGATTAAGCATTGCGTACGCATTGTAAGGATGACTAGAAGCCACCCAGACATAAGGAGGGGGGCCTCTGTCAGAGCTGCGATGAGCATTGCCATGCTAGCGCTCCAGTTAGGTGGAGACAGGGATGCAATTAGTAAAGCTTGCCATATGGCTCTTCCGACGAGGATAGAGTTACTTGAGGAGGCGAAAAAGCCTATGCCTGATATAATCAATGAGATAGTGAACTTGGCTTTAGAAGGAATGCCTTCCGATTCATTTGTAATGAAAAACATAAGCCAAGGTTTCATAAAAAAAAAAGATGCCATAACCATACCCGAGAACTTTATTGAAATTATTTCCAAGTTCATAAAACTTCCTGATAGAGAAGACGAAGAAATTGGCTGGTTTATTGCTGAACAATACCATGAGATAAAAGCAAAAGTTGATAAGAACATACAGGCAGCAATCAAAAAAATAGCGATAAAGGCTATAATTCGTCGAGCCTTAGAGATTATTGGATCAACAAGGCAATCCTACAAGCTTAAAAGGGAAATCTATCGATTTGGAACGGAGGAAATTGATCTAGAAGGCACATTTGAACAGATCATTGGGAAAAGAGCTTATCAATCAGAGGATATAATTGTTGAAAAAAGGGAGAAACAAAGGAAATCATACGCTTTAATTGTGGACACAAGTTTATCGATGACTGGAGAAAAACTTGCCCTAGCAGGCGTTGCAACGGCAGTTTTAGCTATAAAACTGAAGAATGATGACTATTCCTTGATCACATTTGAGAGTAACGCTAAACTTATAAAAGGCATTAACGAACGGAAAGACGTAGAAGATGTTATTGACGACTTGCTAGAAGTGCCAGCAACCGGCTACACAAACATGGAAGATGGCTTGAGAATAGGTCTTCACGAATTAGGAAAAGCTCGAACAAAAGATAGAGTCGGGGTGATAATAACGGATGGCAACTGCACTAGCGGCTACAACCCCGAAAAATTTGCCATAAAATTTCCCAAGCTTTACGTAATAATGCCTGAAGGATCGGAGTCAAATGCGGAGTTCTGCAAGAAACTTGCGAGATTAGGCAAAGGCAAAATGTATAGAGTGAAGAATTTTAACGCTGTTCCTCGTACTCTTTATAGGCTTTTAAGAGAAGTTGCCTAGCTAGAAGATACAATGAATTCTGAGCTGGGGGTTAGCCTAAAATCAGAATGCACTTTTAAACATCAGCAGCATGGATCTTTGGGGCGTCAATGTCAAACTGCACCCTCCTCGGCATCGGCGAAAGGGCTGGAAACTGCCCACTAGAAGTCATGGCAATCACTTACGCCGAGCTTGTTGGGGGCGACAACGGAATGAACCTAAAGGCGTTGCCTGAGGCACGCCGAGTTTTCGAGTTAATGGGCCACAATATACCACGTAACCAGCCCATCGTCGGCGAGGAAACTTTCGCTACAAAGGCAGGCATACACATTGATGGATTGCTTAAAAATCCAGCAATATATCTACCCTTTGACCCCTTAAAGGTTGTGGGCATCCCCATCAAAATCGAGATCACCCCCCACTCAGGCAGAGCTGGAGTAGTGTACTGGATTTCCACGCATCTCCAGGCGGATTGCCTTGACCTTAAACAAGACCCCCGTGTTGATGATATCTGTAAAGAGGTTTTGGCGATGTTTGAAGCTGGAAGAACAAAGCCCCTTTCCGCGCGCGCTAGCTTGTTGCTAAATTCGGACAAAAATAGATTTTAATCTGTTTTGCCCATTTTATGTTATGCCTTTGGATGTTTTTGACCGTAAAATTGTTGATGTTCTTAGGGTAAGGAGTGAGCCCGT
>Ga0315298_1003995_pt1 | contig 22599 bp, 19 predicted proteins | sample WHS_1_MG_FD_203077 | JGI IMG/M metagenome (GOLD analysis project Ga0315298, IMG submission 203077) | Extremophilic microbial mat communities from Washburn Hot Springs, YNP, Wyoming, USA - WHS_1_MG | ecosystem: Environmental > Aquatic > Thermal springs > Hot (42-90C) | place: USA: Wyoming...
TTCTTTAAACGATTATTGCGATTAATTACTCTTCGATATAAATCATTTAAATCATAAGAGGCAAACTTTCCTCCTTCTAATTGAACCATTGGTCTTAAATCTGGTGGCAAAACTGGTAAAACAGTTAAAACCATCCACTCTGGTCTGGTTTTTGATTTAATAAAAGACCTAACTAATCTTAAACGATTAATTAATTTTATTTCCACTTGTCCTTTTTTTCTTTGTTTTTCGATTTCTTCCTGCAACTCTTTTTGAAGCTCTTCTAAATTAATCTCTTCTAAAAATCTTTTTATCGGAGCAGTTCCTGTTTCAGCGGTAAAAATCTGACCATATTTTTTAGAAAGAATTAAATAATCTACTTCTGAAAAAATTGCCTTTGGTCTAATTGAAAGAATTTCATTTACCGCTCTTTCTTTCGCTTGGGCTAATTCCTTTATTGCTTTATCTTTCGATTCATCTAATTCTTTTAATGTCTCCTTAATTCCTTTAACCTTTTTCTTTGAATACTCTTTTTCTTTATCTTTAAAATCACTTTCAATTCTTTTTATTTTATTTTGGTATTCTTTTTCTAATTCAAAAAGGGCTTTCTTTTTTGCCTCTTCGTCAACATGAGTGACAATATAGCCATTGTAATAGACAACTGCTTCCAAAGCATTTTGAGGAATATTTAAAATTAAACCTATTCTTGAAGGAATACTTCTTAAAAACCAAATATGAGTCACTGGTGCCGCTAATTTAATATGCCCCATTCTTTCTCTTCTTGAAAGAGAATGAATTACCTCAACGCCGCAACGATCGCATTTAATTCCTTTATATCTAATTCCTTTGTATTTGCCGCAGGCACACTCATAATCTTTTACAGGCCCAAAAATTTGTTCGGAAAAAAGACCCTCTTTTTCTGGCTTTTGCGTTCGGTAATTAATGGTTTCTGCTTTTAAAACTTCGCCATAAGACCAACTTAAAATTTCCTCAGGAGAAGCAAGTTTAATTTCCAAAGCTTCGAAATCAGTAATTTTTTCTTCGGTCTTTGGTTTTTCTTTTATATTTTTTTCTTCTTTTAAAGATGGCATATTTTCTTTAAATTAATTTTCCTCTTGATCGATTTTTGGAATTTGAGGATTAACTAACTTAATTGATAAAGCTAAAGACTGCAATTCTTTTAAAATTACATTAAAGGCAGCAGGGATATTGGGATTTTTAATTTTTTCTCCATTAATAATTGCTTCATAAGCTGCTGCTCTTCCTAAAACATCATCAGATTTAATAGTTAACATTTCTTGTAAAGTATAGGCAGCGCCATAACCTTCCAAAGCCCAAACTTCCATTTCGCCAAATCTTTGACCACCAAAATGGGCCCTCCCACCTAAAGGCTGCTGGGTAATTAAAGAATAAGGACCAATTGCTCTCATATGAATAATATCTTCAACCATATGGTCTAATTTCATTAGATACATTATTCCGACTGCTACTTTTTTATCAAAAGGTTCACCAGTTTTACCATTTCTTAAAACAACTTTTCCGTCTTCTGGTAATCCTGCTTTGATTAATTCTTCTTTTATTGTTTCAGAGGTCGGCCCATCTAAACTCGGAACAATTGCTCGATATCTTAATTTTTTAGCTGCCCATCCTAAATGCATTTCAAAAACCTGTCCTAAATTCATTCTGGAAGAAACACCTAAGGGATTTAAAACAATATCAACCGGCCTTCCATCTTCTAAATAAGGCATATCTTCTTCTGGGACAATCATTGAAATTACTCCTTTATTTCCATGTCTCCCTGATAATTTGTCGCCAGTTCTCAATTTTCTAAGTTCTGCCACTTCGACACTAATTCTCTTTATAACGCCAACATCCAATTTGTCACCTAATTGTCTTGATAAAATTTTAGTTCTAATTACCCTTCCTTCTCTTGATGGCTCTAACAGTAAAGAAGTATCTTTTACATCTTTTGTTTCTTCTCCAAAAATTGCCTGAAGCAATCTTTCCTCAGGAGTTAAATCTGCTTTACCTTTTGGCGAAACCTTACCAACTAAAATATCACCGGCTTTTACTTCAGCGCCTATTCTGATAATCCCTTCCTCGTCTAAATTTTTTAATTTTTCTTCAGAAACATTAGGGATATCACGAGTAGTAATTTCTGGACCTAACTTTGTATCAACAACATCGCAAATAAATTCTTCTAAATGAACTGAAGTGAACAAATCTTCTTTTAAAACTCTTTCTGAAACAACGATGGCGTCTTCGTAATTGGCACCATAAAAAGGAATTAAAGCAACAAGCAAATTTTGACCCAAAGACAAAACGCCGTTTTCAGTTGTCGAACCATCAGCCAGTAAATCTCCTTTTTTAATTCTGTCTCCTTTTTTAACTACTGGCCTTTGAAGCAGGGCAGTATTTTCATTACTTCTTTCAAAAGAAACCAATTGATAATTTTTCAAATCTCCATTAGTAGTTTTTATTAAAATATGATTACTATCTACCTCTTCTACCACCCCTTCAACCTCACTTATCAAACACTGACCAGCATCCCTTGCTAATTTTTCTTCGATTCCAGTAGAAACAAGGGGCGCTTTAGGAATAACACAAGGAACCGCTTGCCTTTGCATATTAGCACCCATTAAAGCCCTATTTGATTCATCATGTTCCAAAAAAGGAATTATACCAACTGCCGCAGAAATAATTTGTTGAGGGGAGACATCAATTAAATCAACTTCTTCTTTTCTTATTAAAGTTGGCTCTAAATTCACCCTTGCCCCTACCCATTCTTCTTTTATCCTGCCATTTTCATCTAAAAGAGTAGAAGCATTGGCAATTTTATATTTGCTTTCAGTAAAAGCATCAAGCCAAACAATTTCTTTTGTCACCACTCCATTTTTAACTTTAAAATAAGGAGTTTCAATAAAGCCGAATTCATTCAAGGAAGCATAAAGTGATAAAGTCAAAACTAAACCAATATTTTTCCCTTCTGGGGTTTGAATAGGACATAAACGGCCATAATGACTTTGATGAATGTCTCTTACATCAATTCCCGCTCTTTCTTGCACTAATCCTCCTGGGCCCATTGGGGTTACTTTTCTTTTATGCTCTAATTCAGAAAGCATATTTGTTTGGTTCATCAACTGGCATAATTGAGAAACATTAAAGAATTCTTTAAAAGCGCTAATTAATTGTCTGGGATTAATTAATGCGCCTGGGGTCATTGTTTTTGGATCAAGTTGCGCCATTCTATCCTTAATTGTTCTTGTCATTCGCATTAATCCAACTCTAAATCTATCAGCTAAAATTTCTCCAACTACTCTCAATCGTCTGTTGCCCAAATGATCAATATCATCTTCTTTTGCTTTTGGATCATTATTTAGCCTAATTATTTCTTTTACGACACAGACCAAATCTTCTAAATCAAGATGCCTTGTTTCTTTATTAATTGGTTTATTTAAATTTAATCTCTGATTTATTTTATAACGACCGACCTTTGCTAAATCATAACGATCCAAACGGAAAAACATATTATTTATTAAATCGCGACTACTGTCATAAGTTGGCAATTCTCCTGGTCTTATTCTTTTATAAACTTCAATATAGGCTTCATCTTGAGAAGTGGAAACTGCTTTTTTGAGTGTTGCCTCAATGTGTTTTTGGGGATATTTACTTTCTTCTTCTTTAAAAGTTTCTAAAATTTCTTCATTAGTTTTTAACCCAAATATTTTTAATAATTCGGTCACCGGCACTTTTCTTTTTTTATCTATTTTTACTCCAATTGCGCCATCAGAATCTGTCTCAAACTCTAACCACGCTCCCCGACTAGGAATAATTTTTGCCCCAAAAAGTTTTCTTCCTCTAAAATTGACAGAATTAAAATATACTCCTGGTGAACGACTAATTTGAGAAATAACCACTTTTTCAATTCCATTTATAATAAAAGTTGAGCGAGGAGTCATTACCGGAATGTCACCAAAATAAACTTCTTGCTCTTTAAAAGAATTATCTTTTAAATTAACAAGTCTTAATTTTACCCTTAAAGGCGCCTCGTAATTTAATTTCTTGTCTTTTGCTTGTTTTTCTTTTAATTTAGGCTCTTCTAAATGATAATCAACAAATTCCAACCTCAATTCCTTTGAGGTATAATCAAAAATAGGTGTTAATTCTTCAAACACCTCCTTTATTCCTTCTTTTATAAACCAATTAAAAGAATTTAATTGGAAATCTGTTAAACCAGGAATCTCTAAACTTTTTCTTTGAGAACGGGAAAAATTCTTTACCTCCAAAGAATTAGTCATTGTTATTTTAAATAAAGCAAAAAGAGTAACCTCTTTTATTAAGAGGTTAAAATTTTATTTTTAATATTTATTTTAAGTTTAATAGCATTAGAAAGTTTCACCAAACTTTTTTGACAAAGTAATTGCCCTTATAATAATAGAAATTATCCTTTTGGTAATAAGGCTTTCTTCTTTTAAAAAGTCTACTTTAAAGGATTTGAGCTCACTTCTATCTATTTTATTCTTTTTTAAAAATTTGTCAAGAGAAATTAAAAAATCCTCCCCTTTTTTTATTTCGAGAGAATATCTTTTGTTTTTTACTTTAAAAGAAACAGTAGCCATAGTAAAAGAAATTTCTAATTTACAATTTCTAATTTCTAATTTCTAATTTTCAATTACCAATTTTCAATTATCAATCAATTTTCCAATTTCTCAATTTTCAATGTATTTCTATTTTTGAAAATTAAATAATTAAATAATTGTTTGAAAATTGATCATTGGATAATTGAAAATTATTAGAATTTTAATTCATCCACCCTTCCTTCATTCCTCCATCCCCCACCTTTTAAAAAAAGATGGGGGGTGGGTTCGCAATGACAGTAAAACTTTTAATTCCAAATTCTAGATTCCAGATTCCAAATTCCAGATTCCAGCTTCTATCTTGTTTTTACTTTAATTAAATGTTTTTCGCGCCATTCTTGAATTTTTTTATGATTACCAGATAATAATACTTTTGGCACTCGCCAGGCTATTTTTTTATTTTTAGGATCAGGATAAAATACTTGAGGTTTTGAATACTGGGGGTATTCGCAATATAAATTTTTATCATTTTTATTTGGTTTTATCTTAAAAGATTCTTCTTTTAAAGACTCTTCATTAATTACTCCTTTAATTAACCTTACCACCCCATCAATTAAAACCATTGCCGGTAATTCAGCGCCAGTTAAAATATAATCACCAATAGAAATCACCTCATCGGCGATATATTTAGCCACTCGTTCGTCTACTCCCTCATAATGAGGACAGATTAATATCAATTGATCATAATTTTTTAATCTTTCTAAATCTTTTTGGATTAATTTTTTACCCCTTAAAGAAAAAAGAATTATTCTTTTTTTAATTCCCTTTTTCTTTAAAGAAACCTCTTTAACTGCTTTATAAATTGGTTCTATTAAAAAAACCATCCCCGCTCCTCCGCCATATGGTTTATCATCAATTGATTGGTGTTTATCTTTGGTCCATTTTCTTAAATTATGAATTTTAATTTTAACTAAACCCTTTTTCTGGGCTCTTTTTAAAATGGATAAATTTAGATAACTTTCAAAAGCTTTCTCAAAAATAGTTAAAACATCAATTCTCATTTTGAAAATAAAAACCGCGATATGAGTTATCATACCGCAGTTTTTAATTTAAATCAATTGGTCGTTTTTAAATTTTTAAATCTTCGACAATTTGATCAGCGGTTTTTTCTGCTGTTCTTGAAGGAGAACCGGCTGGTTCTTCTATCTTTAAATTAACTCGAGCTCGATTTTTTGCGCCAACTACTTTAAGAATAGTTCTTAAAGCTCTGGACATTGAACCGCCACGACCAATAATCACTCCCATATCTTCAGGATGTACTTTTAAACTTAGAAGTACTCCCATTTCATCCACTTTTCTTTCAACTTTAACTTCTTCTGGATGATTAACGATGCTTTTGACAATGAGCTCGAGAACCTGCTTATCTGGTGCTTCTTGAGCCATAGATACTAAATTTATTAACTTTTAGAATTAGTAACTGTCGACCATCCCAGTTACTGCTATTATTATACCTCAGATTTTAAAAAATTGCAAATAGTTCCAGTAACTTAAACTTCATTTAAAATCTTCTCCGACTCTTCTAGTTTTATTGATAAAAGTTGAGAAATATTATTTTTTAAAGTAACCCCATAAATTACTGAAGCAGCAGTCATTGTTAAACGGTTATGAGTGACAATGATAAACTGGGTATTTTTACTTAATTCTCTTAAAATTTCTGAAAATCTTCGACTATTTTCTTCATCTAATGCCGCATCGATTTCGTCTACCACTACTAGTGGAGGATCGCTTTGATTAACGATTGCAAAAAGTAAGGAAATCGCCGTTAAAGTTTTTTCTCCTCCAGATAAAATTTCTAAACTTTTTATTTTAGTTTTTGGAATATCCACTTTAATATCTACTCCTTCAATTTTTTCTTCTTCTTTTGCTTCTTTTTCTTCAATTAAACCGTTCTCTAATTGTTTTTCCTTCTTTTTAATCACTAATTTCGCCGAGCCACCTTTAAACATTAAACGGAAATATCGGCTAAAATCTTTGTTAATTTCATTAATACCAGAATGAAACTTCTCTTCAAGCTGCTGATCTAGCTGAAAAATTAAGTTTTTTAAATCTTTAATAGCGCTATTTAGGTCGCTGATTTGGCTATTTAAAAAATTGTAGCGCGACTCAACTTCTTCATATTCTTTTAAAATATTTTCATCTGTTGCCCCCACATCTAAAATTTCTTTTTTTAAACGCCAAATTCTTCTTTCTATAAGAGAAACGTCCTCTATTTGTTCTTTGTTTTCTCTTAAAAATTCTTCAATCTGTTTTAAATCAATTCCTTCTTCATCTAGCCTTCTTTTAAAATCTTCAAATCTTAATTTATACTTTTCATTATCTAATTCTAGTTGTTTTAATTCTAAAAGAAGAGATTCCCTTTTTTGTCTTTTTTCTTCTATAATTTGAAATTTCTCTTTAAAGTTTTTTGACCTTAGGTTTAATTCTTCCTGAAGTGCTGACAAGGTTTCTCTTTGCTTTTTAATTTCTTCTTCTAATAAATCAAGTTTGTTTTTTAATTCTTGATTTTGAGTTTTTACTTTTGGTTCTTTTTTAAAGAAACTATCTAAATAATTTACAATTTCTTTAATTCTTTTTTTAATTTCTTCAATTTCTTGAATTAATAGCACTGACTCAAGTTTTGCTTTTAAGTTTAAAATACCATTTTCAATTTCGTCTAAATTTAAAGAAGCGACCTCTTCTTTTTCTTCGTTTTTAATTTGCTCTAAAATTTTAAACTTTTCATTTTGCTTATTTAAAATATCATTGGTGATTTCTCTAATTTTTATCTCTAAATCAGTATCTTTTTCTTCTTTTAAAAGACCCAAACCTTTTTCTTCTTTTAAAATATCTTCTTCTATTTTTTTAATCTCTTCATTAATTTTTGAAAAGTCAACTTTTTGTGGTTCTTTTTCTTTTAATAATTCTTTATATAAATAAGTAAAATACCTAATCTCTAAAGATTTTAACTCTTCTTCGTTTTTTTGTCTTTCGGTAAATTTCTTTACCTGTCTTTTTAAAAAACGCAAATGAGGGGTAATTTCTTCTAATTGGGCTTTAAGTTTATCTAAATTAATCAAAGAATTTTCTAATTTTCTTTTTGCCTCTTCTTTTTTAAGCTCTAAATTCTTTAATCCTAAATTTTCTTCTAACATTAACTTTCTTTCAACAGGGCTTACTCTTAAAATATTTTCAACTGACCCTTGATTAATAATTGAAAAACCCTTAAGGCCAAGCTTTGCTTGAGAAGTTGTTTCAATAATATCTTTTAAGCGACAGGGCTCATGATTTAGAAAATAGCTGTTCTCGTTATTTTTATCAATGCGGCGCAAAATACTAATTTCAGAAAAATCCAAAGGAAAAACTTTAAAAGAATTATCAAAAACTAATTCTACCTCAGCAAAGCCAGCAGCACTATCTTTATTTTGAAAAATTAAATCATCTCCTTTTTCTACCCGAAGGTTTTTAAAACTTTGCTCTCCTAAAGCCCAACGAATGGCATCAACGATATTTGATTTTCCTGAACCATTAGGTCCGACAATCGCCGTGATTTGATTGGGAAAATCCAAAACCGTTGTTTTATAAAAAGATTTGAAGTTTTTTAAAACGATTCTTTTTAAAAACATGATAAAAATTAATGTCAAAAGTCAAAAGTGGAATTTGGAATTTGGAATCTGGAATCTGGAATTTAGAATACTACTGTCATTATAAGCGAAGCGAAGCAATCCTTCTAGAGTATTGAGTATAGAGTATTGGGTATTGAGTATAAAATTTTAAATTTTAAATTTTAAATTTTAAATCAATTTTAAATTTTCAATGTATTTCTATTTTGAAAATTGAATCATTTACCTGCCCAAGTTTTATTTCATAAAATTTGGGCAGGTAAAAAATTGATTGAAAATTGATAATTGAAAATTGAGAATTGATTTTTTATAGTTTTCATTTTTTCTGTACGATCGTAGAAAATAAATTATTGGCCATTAAATATTAATTATCAATCCATCCTTTCTTTTTTAAAGCTTCTTCTGCTGCTCTTTGGGCAGCCTCTTGTTTTGAAGAACCTTCGCCTTTTGCAATAAGTTCTTCATTTAAAAAGACGCCTACTTCAAATCTTTTATTATGGTCTGGCCCCCAAGAGGAAAGAGTTTTATAAGAAGGGGTTATTCCAAATTTCTCCTGACTAATTTCCTGGAAAATACTTTTTGGATCTTTTAAAGATTTTGAAGAAAGAATTTTTTCAGTTTTATATAAAATATTTTCTTCAATAAATTCTCTTACTTTAAGATAACCCATATCAAGATAAATGGCGCCAATGATTGCCTCTACCGCATTAGCCAAAAGAGGAGAATTATCTGATAAACTTTTAGCTTCTCCCTTTGAGAGTAAAAGATATTTTTTTATTTCTAACTTTTTTGCTGTTTCAATTAAAGAACTGGTATTAGCCAAATTTGCCCTTAAGGCAGTTAATTGCCCCTCTTGAAAATCAGGATATTTTTTAAACAAATATTCAGAAATAATTAATTCCAACACCGCGTCCCCTAAAAATTCTAATCTTTCATTATGGTGATATGGCCATAATTTATTTTCATTTAAATAGGAGCGATGGGTTAAGGCTTCTTTTAAATAATCTAAATTATTAAATTTAACTTTCAATTTTTTCTCTAATTCTAAAAAAGGCTCCTTCATGCTTTTTTTTCTTTTTTTAATTCTTCTATTTGGTTATAGATAGTGCCTAAAACACCATTCACAAATCTTTTTGAAGAATCGCCGCCAAAAACTTTTGCTAATTCCACTGCTTCGTTAATGGCAACCTTTGGCGGTACTTCTTTTTTATCAGCAAAAAGCAATTCATAAATACCAATTCTTAAAACATTGCGGTCAACAATATTGATTTGTTTTAACGGCCATTCTGGCGCTCCTTCAGTAATTAATTGGTTAATCTCATTTAAGTGATTTAAAACTCCCTGAAGAAGATTTTTAGGATATTCAATATCTTCTAGGCCGCTACCAACGGTTTCTAAATTGCGCTTAAAAATTTCTTTTATATCTTTTTTCTCTAAATCTTTGATTGCCTCTTGGCTTTCATAAAAATCCCACTCAAAAAGAGTTTGTAAAACTAAAGATCGTGAAAGAGAACGAGAACTCATAGAATTAAAATAGAATTTAGAAGGTGGAATTTGGAATACTACTGTCATTATAAGCGAAGCAATCTTGTAAGAGTATAGAGTATTGAGTATAGAGTATTGGGTATAGAGTATTGGGTATTGAGTATTGGGTATTGAGTATAAAATTTTAAATTTTTAATTTTAAATTTTAAATCAATTTTTAATTTCTCAATTTTCAATGTATTTCTATTTTGAAAATTAAATCATTTACCTGCCCAAGTTTTATTTCGTAAAATTTGGGCAGGTGAAAAAATTTATTGTAAATTGGAAATTGAAAATTGAAAATTAGAAATTAGAAATTGAAAATTTATTATTTATTTAGTTATTTATTACCAATTTCTTTTTCTTTAGCTTTCTTTTCTTTTTTAGTAAGTCCTTTAAAAACATCAATATATTCTTTTTCTTTATAATAGCCACAATAAGGACAAACGCGGTGAGGTAAAATCTTCCTACCGCAATGAGGACACTTAATAAAATTAGTGGCTTTCAAAGCCATATGTGAGCGCCCTTTGTTTCTTCTTGATTTAGAATGATGTCTTGCTGGCAATCCCATAGTTTTAAAATAAAATTATTTTATTTTTATTTTATCATAAATTAAATTGAAAAACAAGAAAAATAAAAAAGGCCGAGAAATCTCTCGGCCTAAATACCTAAATAATCTCAATGTACCTCTAATTCGTATAATTCGTAAAAATAGATCCCCTTAAAAAAGGGACCTTCCCGCCCTAGCCAACTATATAGATCAGGAAAACAGCCAGATAAATAAATAGGTACCGTATCATTGTTCTCTTTATCTTTAAAAGCGGAAAGCGAAGATTTGTCTACCCAGTACCAACCTCTTTCTTTGAATACTTTATTATCAAAACTACAAGTGAGCTCCCATTTACCTAAACTCCCGCGCCAGGATGCCTTTCCGCCTTTAATCAGCTCTACTTTTTTATCACCTTTTTCTATCTTTATTACAATCAAAGTAACCTCTTCATACCTTATCTCAATATCCTTTAGGCCATTATGATAAATGACCTCTCTTTTAGTGCTACTATTTCCCCCTAGAAGATAATGAATTTCTATTCCGTCTTTATTGTTTAAAGTAGTGTTTAAAGTAGCTGAAATAGTAGTAAGAGGGTAAAGAAGTATAAGTAGAAGTAAGGTGATGATAATAAATTTTTTCAAGGTGCACCTCCTTTCTTCCCCTTAAGTTAAGGGGAAATTTTTGGTTTTCTTTTTTAAGAAAACCACTTGGAGTATATCATATTATTTTTTATATGTCAAGCTAATAAACCAAAAAGCCTCTAAAAGAGGCTTTTTGGTTTATTACATCTCCCTTATTAAAATTCTAGGCTGGGAGAAAAGGAACAATTGGCCAAGGAGGAGGAAGAATATCTCTTCCTCTTAATTTCGCTATTTCTAAAGGTGGTTTTGGAATAGGCGGTATTATATACCACCCCTTTCCTCTAAGTTTTGCTATTAATACAGGATTATCTATTAAAACGGTAGTAAAAAGTATGGCCAATATTCCTAAAGCCACAAAGGCAATACTCAATTTTTTATTCATATCTTTTTATTTAAGAATTAATTTTTTCGACCAACGCTTATATTATAGCAAATAAACTATAAAATGTCAAGAAATGCTGCTTTATCTAAACAATCCTCTTAAAAATCCAGGAAGAACAGGAATAATCTCATGCCAGAAAGGAACAGGAATAACTTTGACTTTGACTTCAGCAGTATCCCATACTTTGTTATCATCACAAGTAATTTGATAAGTGTATTCTCCTTTTTGGGTGGGGGTAACTTTAGTAGTGTGATTTGTATTTAAAGGAGATTGAGGATCGGTTGTTTCTAAATTCAAAGGATTACCAGCCCAATTACCTCCTCCTATAGATGGAGTAGTAGTGGCTTCACATTCATTACAATTATTAGGCCACCATTCTAAGTTTAAACTATTACCTAAAAAGATTACCTTTGGTTTTGCTTCAATAGTGACATCACAAGTTGGAGGAGGTGGTTGAGGGCAATCTGAGTCTTTACTGCATTCATCTTTACCACAAGTAGAAGAAGAAATACATTTGCCACTTTGACAAATATTATGAGGAATTTTATCAGGAGGGAGACATTCTTCTGAAGTAACTTCTACTTTAGCAGTCGCGGTTTTTGATTTATTATCTTTATCATAGCAAGTGAAACTAAATTCATAGGTTTTTACTTCATTTAAAGTCAATTTATCAGAACCAGAAACTTTACCATCACTGCCTACTTGAATATCTTTTTTCCAAACATTATCTGTTGAAGTTGCAATACAATTAGAATCAGGTTTGGCATTAATCGCTGAATAAGTTAAAGTAGTTTCCTCTCCTTTTTTGATTTGAGTGGGATTAGCAGAAAGAGAGACTTGAAGATCTGTTGAAGAAAGAACTTTTATAGTAATTGAGGCTGAGTCAGTACCACCTCTTATTATAGCCCGTCCAGGCTCTGGTAGAAAGGCTACAATAGTGTTTGTCCAGGAGGAGGGTTTTCCAGGAATTGAGCTCCAAGAACCAATGTCCTTGCCATTCACATTTACAGTTCCCTGTATATTTGTAGCCCGACCACTGCTATCACGACCTATGTTAACTGTAAAATCCACTCCACTCTGTATAACTTCACCTGTGTCACAATCGACGAGATCCCCTGTACCTACCATTATATCACCCGCCTCGCCAGTCTTATCAGCAACCCCATTACAGTCTGCATCCTCGGCCATTCCTCCTGCTTTAACCCTTACCCTGCAGCCACCATGTGCGTTAGTGACATAACCACACCTAGAACCTCCTCCTCCACCCACATCTTCAGCCGGGCTAACTATACAATTTATACTCACTTCTGTATCTTTATCAGATTTTATCTTAATTGAGCCATAACCACTAGAACCTATATTGAAAGATTTAGAGTAATTAGGGTTTTTCTGCATTTGGGCTCTATCATTTTCAGACAATGTAAATTTTGTAGTATCCCAAATGTGTTGAATATTTTTAAAACACTCTGTATCTATTTTTGGATAATACTGACTACCTCGATTACATTTATTTACTGCTGAAGTATCATTAGAATAACCTAAAATCTCGCAAAGAGGTTTAAGAGATAAAGAACAACTATCAAACCTACCAGAAATTCCCCAGGAGACAATTACTTCTTCACCTGGATAAACTTGAGAAGGATTAGCAGTTAACCAAACTGGAAAACTAAAAAGAGATTTTTCCTCAATTTTTTTAGTAATTGATTTTTTTCTAGAATAATCACCATTTATTCCAGAACAAGTCAGAGTAAAAGAAGTTGTACCATTAACTTTTACTGTTTCCTGTCCTGTTAAAGATTTTTGTCCTTGCCAAACATTAGGAGTAGAAGAAGCTTCACATTTATCAAAATATCTTGATTCCCATCCTAATAAGACTTCTACAGGAAGAGTTGCAGTTTCTTTGTAATATTCAGTAGGATAAATATCAAAATCTAATTTGGCAACTTTTACGGTAGTGGTAGCAGAAGAAGAATGGTTTCCTAATTCATCTTGCCAACTACATTTAAAAGTATAAGTAGTATCATCTGCTGGTCTTTCAGTTGATTCTCCTGAATTAGTTAAAGATAAAGTAACTACTTTTTCATTTAAGGTGCAAGAATAAGTTTCTATATCTATAGAAGAGGGTTTAGCAGTAGGAACTGAAGGATTATTTGGATTTCCCAAATCAAAAATAGCAGCTGGAAGCCGAGGTCTTGTAGTAGGGATCGAAGGAAGAGGAAGAAAAGGGGCGTTAAAAGAATATTTTAAAGTCACACTTTCACCTTGAATTATGATTGAAGGATCAGCAGTCAGCGTAGTTTTTAAAACTTCAATTTTAGCACTGGCTGAAGCAACTGGATTATTAGGGTCATCTTTTTTATAACAAGATAGAAAGAAGGTTTTCCCCTCTTTACTATAATTAACTTTTTCTTCTCCTGAAATTTGTTTTTCTCCTGACCAATCTCCAGAGGCTTTACAATAATAGGAATCATTAGAAAGATTAACTTTTCTAAGTCTATCAAAACCAGATAATTCCCATTCTAAAGTAGCATAACCATTATCATCAGTTCCTATTTTAATTGTGTCTTTATCAACTTCTTTAAAAACCAAGGAAAGATTATAGGTTAAAGAAGAAGAGGAAGGGGAAGAAGAGGGTGTTCCCCGAGGAAAAGAAATAGCTTTTAAAGAATTAAAACTAAAAATTAAAGATATTAGAATAATTAAAGAAAGATAAAGGTGTTTTTTATTCATAGGTTTTAAAATTAGTTTATTATATATTTAATTTATTTTTCAATAATAGCAGGAACAAAAGAAACTAAAGAAGTGAAATCATAAATAGGAATGCTAGCTAAAGACTTAAAAACATAATCTTTTGGAACTACAAATAAAGAAATTGAGATTTCTTCATTTTCTTTTGAAGGATAAGGAACATAGCCCAGGAAACTAAATTCAGGAAGATTATTTTTTGAAAGATTTTTGGTACAAAAAACATCAAGAGCTTTTACTTCAAAAGTCTCCTCAGGAAAGATTTTGATTTTCTCTAAAAGAGGAGTAATTCTAAAACAGAGTTTGAAGTCTTGAGGAAGTTTATCAGCAATCTCTTTATATTCTTCTTCAGTTAATAAAGGATTAAGATTAATTTTAAAAATATCTAAATCACCAAAATGAACAACACTAATGGTGGTTTTCTGGTTATTTCTTAAAATTTCTTTCTTTTCAGTTACAGGAAATGATTTTTGTAAAGGAGAATAACGACAGATATTCATTAAAAAAGAACCAGAAAGAGAACATTCTTTATAAAGAAACTGCGCCCTACCATCAAAAGTAGATAAATCAATTGCTGGCTGTAAGGAAACTGGGGTTTCTTTTTGTTTTTTTGAAAGATTAAAAATATAAAAGATTACTAATAAAAAGATAATAAAACTTATTAAAACTATAATTTTATTTGTTTTTTGGTTCATAGGTTTAAAATAAAATTTTTAATTTTGTAATTTTTCACCTGCCCAAATTTTACGAAGTAAAACTTGGGCAGGTAAAATTTCTCAATTTTCAATGTATTTCTATTTTTGAAAATTAAATAATTAAATAATTGTTTGAAAATTGATCATTGGATAATTGAAAATTATTAGAATTTTAATTCATCCAACCTTCCTTCATTCATCCATCCCCCACCTTTTAAAAAAAGATGGGGGATGGGTTCGCAATGACAGTAAAACTTTTAATTCCAAATTCTAGATTCCAGATTCCAAATTCCAGATTCTATTTTATTTATTGGAATTTGGAGCTTGAGATTTGAAATTTTTAAGATATTAACTCGTTAATTCTTTAACTCGTTAATTTATTAATTCCATTATACATTTTTTTTATTTGTCAAGCAATAGCCACACTTCTGTTTCAAAATCGAGTTTTTTGGCTTTTTCTGGTTTTTCTTCTAAAATATTAAATTTTTTAGCAAGGGTCTCTATTGTTATTTTTTCTTTGTTTTTCTCTAAAATCTCTTTTAATTCTTTATCTAAAGTATAAAAGTTTAAAATTATCCTCTCTTTAGGCGTCAGTTTTTGGTTTTTTCTCTCTTCTTGAATTTGGCGAATTAATTCTCTAATAATTCCCTCTTCTTTTAATTCAGAGGTAAGATGAGTATCAAGTTCTATTTCTTCTTTAATTTTTTTATCAAAAATAACTTGTTTGACATTAATCTCTTCTTTTAAAATCTCTAAAAGTTCAGGGTATTTTTTGATTTTTGTTGTAAAAGATGATGGCGACTTTGAACTTTTAATTTTAAGAGAAGCTAGTGGTTGTCTTACTTTGATATTATATTTTTGTCTTAAACTTAAAGCCTGATTAGCAATTTCTCTTACTCCTTTCATTAATTCTAAAAGATTCTTATCAAGATATTTTTTTTCTACTTTTGGATAATTTTCTAGATGAATACTTTCTTTATCTTTTTTCTCTTTAAGGTTTTGCCATAAATATTCTGAACTAAAAGGACAAAATGGAGCAATTATTAAAGCTGTTTCTTTTAGAACTTTCTTTAAAACAAAGGAAGAAGTCTGCCATTCTTTTTTATCTTCTGGTTTTTGAAAAACTCGACGAGAACGTCTTAAATACCAACGCGACAAATCATCAATAAAACTATCTATTTCTTTAGTTGCTTCAAAAACTAAATAGTTATCTAAATCATTAATAACCTTTTCTTTGGTTTGATTTAATTTTAATAAAATCCATTTATCTAAAAGAGACAATTTATTAACTTTAGCCTTTCCTTTAAAGGCATAGGTATTATAAAAATTAAAAACATTTAAAAGAGTCAAAAGAAATCTTCTTTTATAATTTAAAATATCTTCTTCATTAAATCTTTTTTCCTCTCCAGGAGAATTAATTGAATAAAGATACCATCTCACACTATCGGCGCCATATTTTTCAATCATCTCTGTCGGATTAACTATATTTCCCTTAGATTTTGACATTTTTTCTCCTTTTTTATCTAAAACTAGCCCTAAACAAATCACATTTTTAAAACTTGGGCCTAAATCAAGTAAAGTAGAGATAGCCAAAAGGGTGTAAAACCAACCACGAGTTTGATCAATTGCTTCTGAAATATAATCAGCCGGAAAAGGAATTTTTTGAATTAACTTTTTAATATTAATTTTTTGTTTTTGAGGATTTTTAATTAAATTAAAAGGAAAATGATTTTGGGCATAGGGCATTGCTCCTGAGTCAAACCAACAATCCAATACTTCTTTCCGTCGTTTTAAAACACCATTACATTTTGGACACTTAAATTCAATTTCATCAACATAAGGTCGGTGTAAATCTAACTCTCCTTTTTTATTTAAAGGTTTTTTAGGGAGTTCTTTAATTGAACCAACAACTTTATAATAACCACATTTCTCACATTCCCAAATTGGTAGTGGTGTTCCCCAATAACGATTGCGAGAAATTGCCCAATCTTTTACTTCTTCTAACCACTGGCCAAATCTTCCCTCTTTAATATGAGAAGGCACCCAATTAATTTTTTTATTATTCTCTATTAACTTCTTTTTTAATTGAGACATTTTGATATAAAATGCCTCAAAAGCATAATACATTAAAGGAGTATTACAGCGCCAGCAAAATGGATATTCATGAGTGGTACCTTTTAAATCGCCAAAATATAAAAGTCCTTTTTGTTTTAAATCTTCAAAAATAATTTTATCTGCTTCTTTAAAAAATTTGTTTTTAATTTCTAAAAGTTCTCTTGGCGGTTCACTAAAATAACCTTTATCATCAATACTTTTTAAAAATAGCAAGTCTTCCTTTTTTGATAATTCCATATCTTCTTCCCCATAAGCTGGTGCAATATGAACTAATCCCGTTCCCTCTTCAGTTGAAACAAAGTCGGCTTTTACTATCTCAAAAGCTTTTTTTGTTTTTTGTTCATTAGTTAAAGAATAGGTATATAAAGGTTGATATTTTATTCCAATTAAATTTCTCCCTTCTATTTCTTTAACTAATTCAAGGTTTTCTGAATGAGGGGGTAAATTATAAGTAATTAAAAATTCTTCTTTTTCTTTATCAAATAAAATTTTGTATTTAAGTTTTTCATTAATGGCAATAGCGGTATTATTTGGTAAAGTCCAAGGAGTAGTAGTCCAAACTAACAAGAAAATTTTAGGATTTAAGTTTTTAACCCGCCTAAGTTTTTCTTCAAAAAATTTTGGCGGGTGAATTTTTAATTGATCCAAAATTTTTAGGGGAGGATTCGGAGTTAGAAATTTTACATATACTGACGGATCTTCAACTGTTTTATAGCCCAAAGAGACTTCATGAGAAGACAATGGCGTACTGCATCGCGGACAGTAAGGTAAAACTTTATAACTTTTATATAATAATCCTTTTTTATCTATTTCTTTTATAAGCCACCAAAGAGTTTCAATATAGTTTGGCTTGAAAGTAATATAGGGATTTTTTAAATCAATCCAATAACCCATTCTTTCAGTTAATTCTTCCCAATCTTTCTTGTAGCGCCAGACAGATTCTTTTGCTTTTTCATTAAATTTTTCAATGCCATATTCTTCTATTTGAGTTTTATTCTGAAAACCAAGTTCTTTTTCAACTTCTATCTCTACTGGCAAACCATGAGTATCCCAACCAGCTTTCCGATAAACATAAAAACCACGCATTGTTTTATAGCGGCAGATTAAGTCCTTAAAAGAACGGGCTAAAACATGGTGGATTCCTGGTTTGCCATTAGCAGTTGGCGGCCCTTCGTAAAAAACAAAAGGCCGGGATTTCAAACGGTTTTTTAAACTTTTCTCAAAAATTTTATTCTTCTTCCAAAAATTTAAGATTTCTTCCTCTTTTTTTATTAAATCAAAGTTTTCCATAAAAATTGAAAGAGATTTTATTAGTATATCTAAAAAATTTAAAATTTCAAATATTAATTTACATTTTTTCTAAAGTCTCAATGCCTAAAAGATTTAATATTTTTTCCAAAGTTTCTTTAACTTTAAAAGTTAAAGCCAACCTAAAGTTTCTAACTTCTTGATTTTCTGCTTTTAAAATTTGATGCTTTTCGTAAAAAAGGTTAAAGAGTGAGGACAAGCTAAAAGCATAATCACATAAAAGATTCAAAGAATATTTTTCTGCGGCCTCTAAAATAATCGTTTCAAATTTAGCCAGTTCTCTTAAAATTCTTTGTTCTTCTTGATTAAAATTAGAATAGTTAAATTTTTTAGGAATATTTTTTATTTTTGCTTTTTTTAAAACACTCACACATCTTACTATCGTATATTGAATATAGGGACCAGAATTTCCTTCTAAATTTAAAATTTTATCCCAGTCAAAAATAATATCGCTTTTATAATGATAAGATAAAATATTGTATTTGATAGCACCGATTCCAACTTTAAAGGCTATTTTTTTCTTCTCTTTTAAAGAAAGATGTTTTTTTACTTGAGTTTTTTCTAAAATTTCTAATGATTTTTCTATCCCTTCTTTTAAAACCTCTTCTAAATGAATTGTCTCTCCTTTTCTTGTAGAAAACTTTCCCCATGGCCAGCGAATTAAACCATGATTAATATGGAAAAAAGAAGTTTTTTTAGCCCACCCTAAAATCTCTACTGCTTTAAAAACTTGTTTAAAATATAAGGTTTGATCAGCGCCTACTTCATAAACTATTAAATCTGGTTTCCATTTCTTTAATCGGTATTTAATTGTTGCTAAATCTCTTAGAAAATAAGTGGTAGCACCATCTGATTTTATAACAACTATTGGCGGTAATTCTTTATCATTAAAATCAAAAATTAAGGCTCCCTCACTTTCTTTAATTAAATTCTTCTCTTTTAATTCTTTAAAAACATCCTTTACCAAATTTTCATAAAAACTCTCTCCTAAAACGACATCAAATTTAACTTTAAGCATCTTATAAATGCGATTAAATTCTTTCAAGCTAATATTTACACAAGTTTTCCAGATTTTAATTGCCTCTTTATCTTTTTCCTCTAATTTTTTAAACCATTTTCTTGCTTCATTATCTAATTCTGGATTTTCTTTTGATAAATTATGATAGGAAACATAAAGTTTTTCTAAATCATCAATTGTTAATTTTTTTAAAATTTTATTTTTTTCGGCTTCTGTTTTGTTTTTTAAAAGCTCATTTTTAATTTGATAAATTAATTTTCCAAATTGAGTTCCCCAATCTCCTAAATGATTATCCCCTATTGTTTTCCAGCCTAAAAATTTATATAAATTTAAAATGCCCTGGCCAACAATCGTTGAGCGTAAATGACCAATACCAAAAGGCTTGGCGATATTAGGAGAAGAATAATCTACCACGATTGTCTTTTTTATTTTATTTTTTAAAAAAGAAACATTTTTCTTTCTTTCAATTTCAAATAAATATTTTTTTAGAAAATTTAAAGATAAATAAAAGTTTAAAAAGCCATTAACTGCCTCAACTTTTTCAAAGTAAATTTTTGTTTCTTTAAAAGAAGAAATTTCTAATGACAACTTTTCAGCGATTTTTGTCGGAGATTCTTTAGTTTTTTTAGAAATTAAAAAACTAATGTTTGAGGCATAATCCCCTAAAGGTTCATTTTCAATAAGAGAAACTTCAAAATCGGTCTCTTTTAAAGAGAGTCCCTTAAAAAGATTATTAACTGCTTTAAGTATTAATTTTTTGATAATTTCTTTCATCATATTTTAGTTTATCAAATTTTCTGCTAAAATTAAAGCGATGGAGATATTGGCGGAAAATAAAAGAGCTTTTTACGATTATGAAATTCTTGAAAAATACGAGGCTGGCTTAAAATTATTCGGAAACGAGGTTAAATCAATAAAGTCAAAAAGAATGAATCTTTCTGGTTCTTATGTTTTAATAAGAAACGGTGAGGCTTATCTTTTAAATGCTGAAATTCCTCCTTATCAACCAAAAAATATTTCCTCCTCTTATGAGCCGAAAAGAACGCGTAAATTGTTATTAAAAAAACGCGAGATCAATTCTTTATCTTTCAAAACAAAGCAAAAAGGGTTGACTTTAGTGCCATTAAAGGTGTATAATAAAAATGGTTTAGTGAAATTAGAGTTTGCCTTAGCTAAAGGCAAACGTCTTTTTGACAAAAGAGAAAAAATTAAAAAAAGAGAGATTCAAAGAAATATAGAAAGAATCAAAAAAAATTTGGGGGATGTCGGGCTTCGCTAGAAAGAAATCTTTTTTATATGCAAGCAGAGGAGGCTTTGTTACCTCTTAAAATAACCAAAGCGGCTTAAAATGCCACAAGAAACTTGAGCTTTGCCTATGTCTAAAGCATAGTCAAAGTTTTCCTCTTTTTTGAGGAGGTCTTTTAGAGAATTCTCGTTTATCTAAAAGGCTTCAAAATTCCGAGATTAGTTAGATAAAACTCGCTCAGTTTTATCTAATGAAAATCTTTCGGGCGGTTTTAAGAAAAGGTTTGTTTAATTTTTCCTTCTTAAAACTATAAAAATTAAACTAAGCTTGTAGAGTTATAAAAAAGAACTTTCTAGACGCGAGTTCAACTCTCGCCATCTCCACCCCCCCCTCACTTGGAATGGATTGGCTTTCGCCAAAATTCCTTTAAGCGATAAATATTAAATAAGTTAACTTATTATTCTTTTAATAGAAAAAACTAATTTGATTTATGAAATAAATTTATCCATTCCAAGTGAGGGGTTATAAATTTTAAATAAAATCTAACTTGAGTTTTCAACAAATTCGCTTAATAGATGAAAACGGAAAATTAATAGGGCTCCTTAGTTTTAAGGAGGCGCAAGACATTGCCAAAGAAAAAGGAATGGATTTAATTTTAATTACTTCTAAAGCCACTCCTCCGGTTTATCGTTTAGGTGATAGAAATAAAATAAAGTATCTTCAAGAAAAGAAATTTAAGAAACTGAAGTTAAAAGAAAAGCATAATCTTCCAAAAATTATTAGGATTAGTTTTAATGAAGGGGTTCATGATATTTCTACAAAAGCAAAAAAGGCAGATAAATTTTTAGAAGAAGGAAGAATAGTGACAATCGAAATGAGATTAAAAGGAAGAGAAAAGGCGCACTTTGATTTGGCCGAGAAAAAAATGAATGATTTTATAACTTTTCTAAAAAACCAAATTATCTTTACTCAACCTTTAAAAAAAGTGCCAATGGGATTAATAATGTCGATTAAAAAAATGTAAAAAAGTTAATCTATGAAAAAAATGGGTAAAAATTTAATAGATAAAAGAATTAAAGTAACAAAAAGTGGAAAAATTTTAAGAAGACCCTCTCATATCGGTCATAACCAGGCTAAAAAAAATAGTAAGATAAAAAGATCAAAAAGGGGGTTGGTTTTAGTTAATGATTTTAAAAAAAATATTTTTAAAATTTATCACTAAATAATATGGCAAGAGTAAAAACAGGAATCATCTCAAAAAAAAGAAGAAAAAAATATCTTGAATATAGTAAAGGTTTTAGATATGGGAGAAAATCAAAATATCGCCAAGCAAGAGAAGCCTTGCTTCATGCCTGGTCTCATGCTTTTAAAGATAGAAGAAGAAAAAAAAGAGAAAAAAGACAACTCTTTAATATAAAAATCAATGCTGCGGTAAGAGAAAAAGGTATTAGTTATAGCAAATTTATTAATCTTTTAAAGAAAGAAAATATTTTGCTTGATAGAAAAATTTTATCTCAAATTGCTGAATTTAAACCAAAAGTCTTTGAAGAGATAATAAAAGAAGTGACAAAATAAAATCCCAAAAATATAAATAAAAAAACCCTCTTCTAAGAGGGTTTTTTATTTAAAAATTCTTCAGCCTCATCAATCAGTTTGCGGCTAGAAGAGAATTTAATCAATTTTTTTGCTTCTTGAGGTGAAGCCCAGCTATATCCTAAATGCTCAGAAGAAATTTCAACCTCTTCTTTTAATGTTTTTGCCAAAAAATAATAAACTATTTTAAAAACTAATTTATTGTCTTTTTTAAAATAATATTTAATTTCTTTTTTGAAACCATCTATTAAGATTAAGTTTTCTATCTCTATCCCTGTTTCTTCTTTGACTTCTCTTATGGCTGCTTCTTTAATAGTTTCTTTTTCTTCTAAATGGCCTTTTGGAAAATCCCAATAGCTTTGGTCTTTTTTTAAGGAAGGATAATGTAGTAAGAGATATTCTCTTTTTCCGTCTTTCTCTTTAAATATTAAAATTCCACTAGAAATTTCTGGCTTCATATCGTTAAGATTTTAAAGTAAAGAAATAATCAATTGGCTCTTTGGTTTTTTTGATAAAATGCCCACGAATCAAAAAGAGCAAAACTAAACCAATTAATTGGCAAAGAAA
>Ga0315298_1003997_pt1 | contig 22597 bp, 22 predicted proteins | sample WHS_1_MG_FD_203077 | JGI IMG/M metagenome (GOLD analysis project Ga0315298, IMG submission 203077) | Extremophilic microbial mat communities from Washburn Hot Springs, YNP, Wyoming, USA - WHS_1_MG | ecosystem: Environmental > Aquatic > Thermal springs > Hot (42-90C) | place: USA: Wyoming...
TGCAGGAAACATGAAAAAGGTGAAACTCCTAACATGCGAAGGTATCGAGATAAAGGGGAACAAGGTGCTTTTATCAAAGTACATGTTTAAACTATGAAACCCTGATGCGCGCATCGGATTTTTGCTTCGGCTCGGATTTTTCACCAACATACCTGTAAACCCGGCTTGGCTTTCCCCTGCCTCCCAGCCCGTTCGCCGCGAGCTTCGTTTGATCGGTTTGTTCCACGAGGCCTTTTTCCTCCAGCTTCTGGACGGTGCGCCAGACAGTTATCTTCGAGGCGTCCGTGAGCTTCATGAGCTCTGGAATTGTGAACTCGCCGCGCTCCATGATGTAGCCCACAATCTCAACGTCCCTCACCGTCATGTCATGAAGACCATGCTCGATTAGGATTGACGTCGCTTCTCCCCACGACTGGCGATAACCAAACCAAATACCAACGGCTAATAGACCCATCGCCGCTCCCATGATGGTGGCTATTGGTAAAGTGTTGACGGGTTTCGACTCAGTTAACGTCACGTTGGAGACTGCGACAGGCTCTCCGGTCCGAACCGCCTGGTCGTAGGAGCTGGCTGGCACGCTTATGTAATACCGTGGCCCTGACAATTCCTTCAAACCTTGGTCCTCCGTAGCCGGGGCTGGGACCATTTCCTCAGGGGCTCCGGACGCTAGGTAAGATTCAGGGACGACCAGCAGGCGATAATAATTATCGTTGCCCGCTTCTGTGATCAACTCCGCATTTTCCACGTTGAACTGCGCGCCGCCCGTCTTTATCCTCTGCCCATGGTCTTCGATCGTCATCATCTGGGTTGAGTAGGAGACCTGCTCAGTTCCGTAGAAATGGTTTAAGATAACGTGCGACGTGGCTAAGGCTAAGATGAACACTGACAGGCCAATCGCGGCGCCGATAAAAGTCCTGCGCATTCCTACCACTGAATAAATCACATTTTTGAAACCTATTAAATTATGTTTCTTTTATGAAACTAAATTTATAGAACTCTTGTGACATTATTTCTACTCAGAAAAGATAAATTAGAGGTAGATAAATGAATAAAGATCTGCGAAGGAAAGCTGTAGGATTTGCAATTTACGCGGTTGTCTCAATTATATTGGTAGTGGCCCTGGCAAACTTCGCCGCTGAGGCTGCAAAGGTCGAGCAAACAACCTTTGGACCTGCCGACAATGGAAAGGTCGTGAATCTATGGGCTGGAGCCATGATCACGCTGGAACTCCCAGAGAACCCAAGCACTGGATACGCGTGGTATTACAGCATTGACAGCAGGGCGGCGCAGGTCATAGAAGATAACTTTATTCCTGCAGAGAATCCCATCTTGGGAGCTAGCGGTACGCGCCTGCTGAGGCTTAAAATACTCGAAAGTGGTGAAATCAAACTAAATTATGAGCGCTGGTGGGAGAAACAGCCGGCAGCCTCTTTCAACTTGATAGTAAAGGTTTAATCACAAACCAGTATGGCTGACATTGCGGAATTTGCACCAACAAAATTATTTTTAACAAGCGCTGCCTGCTTTTTGGATTAGGCCTTCATTACCGCCCTGCCGAAGATTTCTCCCCGCTCCATTTCCTCGAAGAACTCCATTAACTGGTCAAAATCCAGTTTGCCAACCTTCGTTATGTTCGGTATCAGCTTTCTTTCGGAGGCCAGTTTCGCCACGTCTATGTAATCCATCGCCGTGCCACCGGCGGCTCCCATGACCTGCGTTTCTAAGCCCAGCATCGGACCCGAGGTCGTCTTGAACACTCCAGAGCCGGATCCTATCATCACAAGGCGGCCGCTCCTGCCGAGCATCTTGAAGGCCGTCTCATATGACTGGTCAGTCGCGACGAACTCCAACACGGCGTCGGCCCCGTGGCCCTCCGTCTCCTTGAAAACCTCATTGACCACATCGACCGTCCTCGGGTTAAGCGTGACGTCCGCGCCGTTCTTTTCAGCGAGGTCCAGGGCCTTGTCCCTGACATCGATTGCCACCACCCTCGCGCCGAAAAGCTTTGCCGTCTGTACGGCCAACAAGCCGACGCCGCCGCAGCCGAACACGACCGCGACATCACCTGGTCCCACCTTGGCCTTCTTCACGCTGTGAAACGCTGTCACTCCACCACAGCCAAGCACAGCGGCCTCCTCAGGTGGTACATTCCTTCCCATCTTGACAACCGACGCCGATGAGGGCATGTAAATGTAATCGGCATATCCGCCGTCGATGCTGAACCCAGGCATGATCCTATTTATACACAGATTGTCCCTGCCCGTGAGGCAGTAGCGGCATTTACCGCAGAAGACCCCGTAGTTGATATAAACGTAGTCTCCGGGCTTCAGTGTGGTTACATCTTCCCCGACCTCGGCGACTTCGCCGGATATCTCGTGGCCCATGGTTATAGGGTATTTTCCGCCGAAGAACTCTGGTCTAAGCGTTCCTTCCCGGAACTTGAAGTCGGTGCGGCAAACTCCGGCCGCCTTGACCTTTACCAAAACACCATTCTTTTCAACCTTGGGAACTTCTAACTCTTCCTCAACCAGCTGTTTTGGTCCCAACAAGCGAAATGCTTTCATCATTCAACCCATCTAAATTAAAAAACGATGATATTAAGCTCTTTGGACTCCTATGAGTTCAGTTTTCCCAAATCATTCTGTCTATGCCGGAAGCTTCCCGAGCCTCTTCAACTCCCTAGCCACATCATCTAAGCCGAGTTCCTCAAGTTTCTTCCTGGTGGGTATCCCGGTCTTTGCGTCCCAGCCTCTCGCCTCATAATACTCCTCGAGCATCGGCTCAAGGTCCACCACATGCCCCTTGGACTTGCCCTCCCTGAGGGGCTCCTTCAGCAGCCTCTCCGGCAATGTGTCATCGGCTCTTGTGAAGCCTTCTCGGACGTTGAAAGCCCTCTCAAGGTTGAAGATCCGCTCGCCGATCTTGTCAAGCACATCTTTGGTGAAGTCGAAACCTGTAGCCGTCCTCAGCAAATCTTTCAGATATGCCTTTGTTATCCACTCCCCAAAGGTGCAGAGGACCGCCGAGTTTCTCAGGGCGGTGTCGTTCTGTACCTTGAAGATAAACTCGCCCTTGCCCTTGGCCGAGAACGGGTCGATGGGGCCAGTTACCTCGTCGAAGGTGGTGTAGCCTGTACAGTGGCACCCACCCCTGTTGGCCGTGGCATAGTTCAGGCCCATACCGAACTGCCCTCTCGGGTCATACCCTGGAAGCTCTAGCCCTTTCACTTGCATCGCGTATTTCTCCGAGCCCTTTTTGATCACCCTGGCAGCTTTCAAGACTCCCTCAGCGAGGATGTCGCCTATCCCTTTCCTGTAGGCTATCCTCTTAATCATTTCCACCATCGCCTCGGCGTTGCCCCACTCGAGCCTGAGCCCGCCCGTGTCCTTCTCAGTAATTATCTTACGCTGGTACAACTCCATCGCAAAACCAATAACGTTTCCAGTTGAAATCGTGTCCAAGCCAAGTTCATCGCAAAGTTTATCAGCGGCGGCGACCGCCTTCAGGTCGATGTTCCCGCACTGGGAACCGAAAGCCCAGATGGTCTCGTACTCAAGCCCCTCAGCCACGATGCCGGCAAACGGGCCTTCCGAGCCGGTGAAAGCAACCTTCTTGCACATAACGGGACACACGGCACACGCCACATCCTTTCTCACGCTCTTCCTCCAGTGCTTGCTGTACAGCGACCCCCTGGACTCGGGAAAAACTCCACTCTGGAAGTTTCTCGTGGGCCAGTTTCCATGCGGCTCAAGGATATCCACCATGCTCGCGGTACCGTAGAGCCTCCAGCTTTTCGCAAAGCTCTTTTGACTTGCATAACTGGCATAGACCTTCTTGACCACATTTGCGAAGCCGATTGGGTCGGATAACTTTGGTTCCATGGTGCCTTGCACGGCTATGGCCTTCAAGTTTTTAGAACCCATTACCGCGCCCGCTCCCCCCCTTCCAAACACACCTATGCCTGCAGAGATGGACGCATACTTGACCAGATTTTCCCCGGCCGGACCTATGCACATTACCTTGGCTTCTTGGTCCGTGTAGTTCCTGACGAATTTTTGAGTGTCGCCGGTCGACATACCCCACAGGAAACCAGCATCCCTGATCTCAACTTTGCCGTCCCTAATCCAGATGTAGACGGGTTCTCTAGATTTACCCTCAACAATTATCCCATCGTAACCCGCGCGCTTCAGTTCATGGGATATGTGGCCGCCAGCAAAACTTCTTGTCAAGGTGTTGGTAAGGGGAGATTTTGTCGTCACGACAGCCCTGCTCACGGAGGGGCATTGCGTGCCCGTTAACGGGCCCAAAGTGAATATGAGCTTATTATCGGGGGACAGTGGTTCCACTCCCGGACTCAACTCCTCCCAGAGCATCCTCGCCCCCAGGCCTTCCCCGCCAAGATAATTTTCTACCAAATCATCACGAAGCGCCTCGTCCTTAAAAGTTCCAGTTGTTAAATCCACCCTTAGAATTTTCCCTGCGTAGCCTTTGTACTTGGTCAATTTTTCACCTTTTTTGTCTTGATATGGTGAGTATATAAGGTATTCCAAGGGTGATTTTCGAAAAATCTAATCTTTAAGGCACCAAACACCGCAAAATAAAAATCCTGTCCCATACTTCACAATTTTTCTGAGCCTAGGAAGGCCGTTCAAAAAGGAGAAGCGCCTAAAATTTAGTTAATGTCAAGTTTCTTTTCTGAAACTTAATTTATATCCACAGTTTGCTGGAGTTTAATCGGTGAAATAAAATGAACCGTTGGCTAATGCCCGTGATGCTCGCGCTGCTCCTGTCGACCGGCTTAGGCGCCACATGGGCTGGCCTAGAATACGCGATACCTTGGATCTGGATGACGATTATAATCCCGGTTGCTTCATTTTATTTTATCAAAGGTCGCAACTCGGCGAGAACTTATTTGCCTGCCTTGGCCGTGATCGTGGCTACTACCCTAGTATTAGCCAGCCCGGCTATGCTGGCGTCATTCGGAATAGTAAGTAATCGGAACCAAGGCTCCCTGAGAAGATTTTCTTCCTACGAGGAGCTGAAAAACTTTGTGGGTTCTCAATACAGCACCGACGGCACGGGAGTGGAGATATTCACCGTCATCCCGCCAGTTTTTGCTCCCGGCGTCAAAGCTGCCGAAGATTCCGGCTTCAGCGTCAGCATAGGCAACGGTTCTGTCAACATGTCCACAGATTACTCGACCACAAACGTCCAAGTCGAGGGCGTCGACGAGGCGGACATCGTCAAGACGGACGGCACATACCTGTACATACTGTCAAAGGGGAGGGTGGTCATCCTCATGGCCAACCCGGCCGAGGAGGCGAGAATCCTTTCCACAATAAAGATCGAGGGAATCCCGCTTGAGATATTCGTCAACGGCGACAAGCTTGTTGTCTTCGAGGGGCTTTGGGGAAACCTGATAGAGTCCCTTAAAGAGTCAAGGTTCATGTACATCCAGTACCCCGAGCAGACGCGAGTGGAGATCTACGACATCTCGGACAGGGAGAACCCAAAACTATCGAACAAAATCGAACTTAGCGGGGGCTACTTCAGCTCCAGGATGATTGGCGACTACGTTTACGTGGTCGCGAACATGTCCGTCATCTACGAAAACGAACACATAATTCTCCCGCAGTTATCGATTGACAGCATGACGAAAACCGTGCCCGCTACTGACATTTACTACTTTGACAACATCCACTACCCTTATGTCTTCGCGACGATCACGGCAATAGATGTCCAGAACGCAAAGCAGGTCGACGGGAAGGTTTTGCTCACAACACAGGCCAACTGCATGTACGTCTCCCTCAACAACATCTACATAGCTTACACAAACGGTCGGCTGGTCACCGTGCGGGGTCAAGATGAGTGGGTGGCGAATACAACTATTCACAGGATATCGATATCGGATGGAAAGATTGAGTACAGGGCCCGGGGAGAGGTTCCCGGCCAAGTCCTGAACCAGTTCTCCATGGATGAGTACAACGGTTACTTCAGGATAGCGACCACGACGGGGGACATGTGGAGCAGCAGTGCCCAAAACAATGTCTACGTCCTTGGCGATGACCTGAGCGTTGTCGGGAAGATCGAGGGGCTCGCGCCCGGCGAAAGGATCTACTCAGCCAGATTCATGGGCAACCGCGTTTACCTCGTGACGTTCTTGAGGGTCGACCCGCTCTTTGTGATCGACCTGTCGGACCCAACAAACCCCAAGGTCATGGGGGAACTCAAGATACCTGGTTACTCAGACTACCTGCACCCCTACGATGAAACACACATAATAGGTCTGGGTAAGGAAACGACCGATTCCCCGGGGGGCGACTTCGCGCTGTACCAAGGAGTCAAGCTGGCCCTCTTTGACGTGAGCAATCCTGAAAACCCGAAGGAGATCTCCAAGTACTTGATAGGAGAAAGGGGAACTGACTCCTTCGCCCTGAGCGACCACAGGGCCTTTCTGTTCAGTAGATCAAAGAACCTGCTCGTGATCCCCATCACGCTGGTAGAGGGAGAACAGCAGAACTGGCAGGGCGCCTATGTCTTCGATATCTCGCTCACTGGCGGCCTAGTGCTCAAAGGAAGGATAACTCACTCAGATTTCATGAGTCCGGAGAGGGGCTGGGACTACACGAACTTTGTCATGAGGTCTCTCTACATCGATGACGTACTCTACACTGTCTCAGAAGACCAAGTAAAGATGAATAGCCTGGCCGACCTTGGAGAAATCAACAGCGTGCCGATGTAAGAAACTGTATCTTTAGTTTCGCCTCTACCTGAGCAGGTAATCCGTCTTTGATAGATCCTTCAACCGCTCCACGGCCTTGATTTCACGCATGACCTCGACCACAGCCTTTGGCACAAGGCTCTCCCAGTCGCCGCCGTTGATCATTCTGTCCCTGATCTCATGACCCCAGTACTCCTTGCGCTTTATCATTGGGGGCGTGCGGGTCTTGAAACCGGCCTCCTTGAAGAGCCTCCTAACTAATGGGTTGCCCGAGTAAGCTATCTCAAATGGAGGCGAGAGAGAAACCACATGTGACACCCAGATTGCGTGATTGTTGACATCTGGAATTGGTATTATGTGAACCCGCGCTAGGTCAACCTTTGCCTCACTCATCGCCCGCATTATCATAAGCACCCGCTCACCCGCCGTGAAGGGGTTCTCGAGGGTGTGGCTCTCTTGAGCGCTCCCGACACCGACTATCAGCTCGTCGACTTCGTTAAGTATCTGCTTGAAAATCTCCAGATGGCCAAGATGAGGGGGTTGAAAGCGTCCAATGATTATGCCGCGGGTTACCATCAGCTCCCCATTTAATCTGGTCTCGCCAATTTTAACCTTTAGCCCAAAGCCCAGCCGCCCGTCCAAAGGGCAAATGAAACCTTTTTCAGCAGGAATGATATTAATCATTTGTGATTCCATGCAGATGGCAGATGCTAGGCACGGGAAGGCTACTCCCGAGATGGAAGAAGTGGCCAGGGCAGAGGGCAAGCCAGTAGATTTCATTTTAAAAGGCGTGGCCAAAGGCAGAATAATCATCCCAAAAAACGTTAGGCGGGAAAGGATAACTGTCAAGGGAATAGGCGACGGCCTTTCCACGAAAGTAAATGCTAACGTTGGAACCTCACCTGATTACGCCGACATCGAAGAAGAGGTCGAGAAGGCCAAAGTGGCTGTAAAGTACGGCGCGGACACCGTAATGGATCTGAGCGTGGGGGGTGACATCAACGAGGTCAGGCACCGGATCCTTCAGGAGATACACGTTCCCATTGGGACCGTGCCGATTTATCAGGCCGGGATAGAGGCGGCGTCACATGGTGCCGTCGTAGATATGAGCTCTGACAGCATTTTCAACGCCATCAGGGAGCATGCACGAGACGGTGTCGATTTTGTTACGGTCCACTGTGGCGTGACCAGAGCTGCTGTGGAGGCCCTGAAGCGCAGCGGCAGGTTGCTTGATGTCGTTAGCCGAGGCGGTTCTTTCTTGGCGGCTTGGATAATACACCATGAAAAGGAAAACCCGCTTTACGCAGAATTCGACTATCTGTTGGAGATAGCCCGTGAGTTCGACCTAACGCTCAGCTTGGGGGACGGAATGCGGCCCGGTTGCCTTGCCGATGCCTCCGACATGCCGCAGTTCCAAGAGCTGTTAACGCTGAGCGAACTTGTCGAAAGGGCATGGGAAAAAGATGTCCAAGTCATGGTGGAGGGTCCCGGGCACTTGCCACTAAACCACATTGAAACAAACGTTAGAATAGAGAAAGCTGTTTGCAAGGGAGCACCCTTCTACGTCCTAGGACCGTTGGTAACCGACATCGCGCCGGGATACGACCATATAACTTCAAGCATCGGGGGCGCTATTGCCGCTTGGGCTGGAGCTAATTATTTATGTTATGTTACTCCCGCCGAACATGTGTGCCTACCAGATATCGAGGATGTTAAAGAAGGTGTAATCGCTTCCAAAATCGCGGCGCATGTAGCTGATTTGGTTAAAGGCATCGGAGCTGAGCGAGACGAAGAAATGGCACGCGCCCGCAAGAATCTGAACTGGGCTGAGCAATTCAGGTTAGCAATCGACCCGGAGAAACCCCAAGAACTTAGGAGGAGAAGACCTCCTGAGATGGACTCAAAAGTCTGCGCCATGTGTGGGAAATGGTGTGCTATAAAGATGGTAGACGAATACCTGAAGAAAACTACCTAAATCTTGACTCCCTCATTCCCTCAAAATTATGATGTTCCCCCTGCCCTTCTTTATCCTGCGAATAAGGCCCCGGCTTTCCAGATCCGTTAGCATCAGGCTAACCTTGGCTTCTGAGTAGGGTAGCATCTTTCTCAGCTCAAGCTGGCTGATCCTCCCGTCGGCATCTTTAATCTTATCAACTATCTGTTGAAGGTCGGCGGGCAATCCAACAAATTTAATTGGTTCTTTTACTACCACGGTCTTGGCCATTTCCGGACTCTTGCGACGAACTCTCAGGTAATAAAAGACAACTAACGCGGAAACTAGAATTACAGCTGCTACCGCTGCCGGAACGATCCAGGCATTTTCAGATGTTTCAAAAGAAGGCACTAAGTCGTTTTCAGAGATGCCGGTGTCCTCAAACAGGGGAAAAGCTATCAAGTCCACCACGTAATCGCCGCCTGTCCCCAAGATGGTCAAATTCTCCTCAGCGTGGTAAAGCAGGACATTGTCCCGATAGTAACTTGCCGTAATCACGTAGGTTCCAGGAGGAAGGTTGAAGGAGTATTCACCATTTTTTGCCACATAGGTTTGCTCCGGAGTACTGTTCACCACAACTATGGAATTTTTCAGCGGCTCAAGGTTATACCAGTAGTAAACGGTGCCACGAACTCTGGCAAAGTTTTCCTGTGCTGCAGCTTGGAAGCTGAAGCTAGAAATCATCACCAGCGCAAGGGCCAAGGGCAAGATTTTTTTGTACATATATGGAGTTTTAAAAGCCCAGCTTAAAGTTTTTTTGTTAGAATAAAGTAATCAGGGCACTTATAAAGTTTTATAAAGAAATTTAGGCAATTTTAGCGCTTTTAAAATGACAGGAGGCAAAGTATATTTAAGAGATTTTTCCAACGAACCTTATCTCGAAAAATCAATGAATCGCGCGCGATAGGGGCCGCGCGAGGAGCTTAACCCGAATGCAAAAAGGTGGATAAAATGAAAACAAAAATAGTGGCAATAGCAATGCTGATGGCTGTGGCATTGGCGCCAGCTGTCAGCGCCCAGCCGTACGAAAAGGCAAAGGGCAAGTACGAACGGGTCAGAAACGAATATCAAGATGTATATTCTCAATGGAATGATGCCAACAACGAATTTAACAGGGCAATATCGCAATGGAGGGGAAATAGAAACCAACAGAACTTCTTGCAGCTGATGAACGCCGCCAAGGGTGCAACTAACAAAGCTGCTGAACTCATGATAAAGAACATGGAGATGATCCGGGTAAGGATTGAGGCCACCATAGGGATTTCCGAAAACCAAAAGGAAAGGCTCTACGCTGAAATCGACAATTACATCAACGAAATTCGCACCATACAATTGAGCATTCAGAACGCTGGGGACGAACAGCAGATCAGGACCGCTGCCGGAGAGCTTCATCAGTACTGGCTGCGGATCCGCGTGCGACTCAAGCAGATGACCGGTTTGATGATGGTGGATTTCGCCGACGGTATGGTGCAGAGGGTCAGGGCAATAGTGGCCACGGTCGAAACAAAAGTACAGTTAATGAAGGAGAACGGGATCGATACCTCGGCCTTAGAAAACTGGCTCACTGAGGCACGGTCAAAGATCAGCGCTGCCGAACTGAAGATCGCTGAAGCCGAGAACATCGTTAACCTGACAGATGAAAACACCACCTTCGCTGAAATGTACAGCGCAATCCAGGCCAGGATTAGGGAAGCCGTGCGCTACCTTAAGGACGCCCTCAATGAGCTTAAGAACACCATTTCAGAGATAAAACGACACGGCCATCATGTTACCATCCAAGGAACTGGAACTCTGGTCGCACAGGGTAGCGGCAGCGTTAATTTGACAGGAACCGGCACTGTTGAAGTCAGGGCACCAATTGACGGCAACATGATCGTCTCTCCAAACGCAACCGTAACCACCTCGGGCAACGGCGTGAAAACTCTGCTGGGCAACAAATTCTACCAGTATCAGGGCTACGACAATGCACTGATCACTGGGACCGACATAACGGTTGCCATCAACGGGAGCGGTATTGACATCGTCGCCTCAGGGACGGGCAGAGTCAAGATAACCGGAACTGGTACCTACAAGACCTACGGTGAAAACCAGTACGAAGAGGGAATGTGGAACGCCAACAGCATCACCGTAATTCTGGAAACGGGACAGACAGCTTAGGGTGGAACTGAAATGAGCAGGAAAAAAATTACAGCTGCTGCCGTGGCTGCAATGGTGGTGGCATTAGGAGTGGCGGTGTATTTCACCCAAAGTAATCCCTCTCTTGGAACCACGGGCGGAGGCCAAACAACTACCACCCCCGGTGAGAGCCAAACACCAACCACTGAACCAACTCCAGAAGATTTCACAACGATAGAGGAACAGCTCAGTGACCTAGAGAATTTCATGAGCCACGAGAACCTAGACAGCGATTTTGGAGTCGGCGCCGTAGCTGGGGGCTGGGGATAAATCTCTTTCCCCCATTTTTCAATTTTTTTCTGAAAATCATCGGCTGTCTTGGTGTAAAAATATCGTGGAATAGTTTTTTATCCATAAAATAAATTGTAATGAATAATGATGATATGAATAACAGCGCCAAAATGACTGACCGAGCAAAGGTCCTGTTGGAGGCCCTTCCATTCATACAACAGTTTCACGACAAGATCATTGTCGTGAAGCTGGGAGGCCGTGTGATAAGCAACGAGGAAATGCTGAACACACTTTTGCAGGATGTTGTGCTCTTGAACCTCTTCGGCATGAAAATGGTCGTCGTCCACGGCGGCGGTCCAGAAATAAGTGATGAAATGCGCAAGAGCGGGGTGAAGCCAAAGTTCATAGAAGGCCTTCGCGTTACCGACGAAAAAACAATGGAGATCCTACATGAGCAGCTCGCTGGCAAGATCAACAAGCAGATAGTTTTAGGGATAAACCACCATGGAGGGAAGGCCTTCGGAATTTCGGGAATGGACGGGAACCTCATCCGCGCGCATAAACTCATCTACAAAACCACCACCAGCAAGGGGAAAGAGGTGGAAATTGACCTTGGGCTGGTTGGCGAGGTTGAAAAGATTGATCCGGCCATAATCCACAACTTCCTCAAGGCCGGCTGTATTCCTGTGATAGCCCCCATAGGTATAGATTCAGAGGGGCGCAGCCTGAACATAAACGCCGATATGGTGGCCGCCGAACTTGCTGGAGCTGTCCGCGCCAAAAAGTTGGTCATAATAACAGATGTTATGGGAGTGTTGCGGGACCCAAACGATGAAAAAACGTTGATATCAACGTTGACAGCGGATGAAATACAGGCGCTGATGCAGCAGGGAATTATTAGAAAGGGAATGATACCTAAAGTAGATGCGTGCTTGAAAGCTCTGCAACTTGGTGTAGAACGCTGCCACATAATAAACGGTATCATCCCACACGTGCTACTGCTTGAGATACTGACGGAAACAGGTATAGGCACGATGATTGTGCGAGGCAAGTAAAATGGACGCTAAGGAGCTAACCGAGCGCTACATCGCTCATACCTACAAACGCCAGCCCATTACCCTTGTGAAGGGTCGTGGTATGTTCCTGTGGGACTCCGAGGGTAAGAGATACCTAGATTTTGTTGCCGGCGTTGCCGTGTGCTCCCTGGGGCACTGTCACCCCGACATCATAAAAGCCATCTCTGAACAGGCAAAAAAACTGATTCACGTTTCAAACCTTTACTACATCCAGCCTCAGGCCGAGCTCGCGGCCCTGCTGGCTAAAATAGCGCCCAGCCCAATAGGGAAGTTCTTCTTCTGCAATTCAGGCGCTGAGGCGGTCGAGGCCGCCCTCAAACTAGCTGTGAAGCGCACCAAGCGTAAAAGGATAATCGCCATGCAGGGGTCCTTCCACGGAAGAACCACGGCCACAGTCGGCGCGACTTGGAAAACCTCATACAGGGTGCCCTTTAAAGCCTTGATTCCAAAGGTCTTCGACTTCGTGCCCTTCAACGACCTGACAGCTGTGGAACGTGCGATTGGGAAGCAGACGGCGGCTGTCATCGTGGAGCCGGTCCAAGGCGAAGGGGGTGTCAACATCCCCTCTGACGATTATTTGCCCGGTTTGAGAAAAATCTGCGACGAAAATGACCTGCTGCTAATCTGCGACGAGGTCCAGACCGGTCTAGGACGCACCGGCAAGTGGTTCGCCTGTGAACACTGGAATGTAAAGCCGGACGAAATCACCATGGCCAAGGCTCTGGGAGGTGGCTTCCCGATCGGTTGCATGGGGGCAAAAAAGGAAGTAATGGACTCCTTCGCACCTGGTGACCACGCTTCCACCTTTGGAGGAAACCCGCTAGCCTGCTCTGCGGCAATTGCCTCGATAAAAACTATGCGGAGGCTGAAGCTCCCTCAACGCGCGGCAAAAATGGGCAGATATTTCCTGAGCCGTTTGAATGAACTCGCTGAGAAGCACGATTGTATAAAAGAGGCCAGAGGAATCGGCCTGATCCTCGGCTTAGAAGTGACTGAAAAATCCATCGCGGAGGTTGCCGTGGTTAAAGCGAGGGAGCGTGGCTTCCTAATAAACTGCACCTCCGACAAAGTCCTGAGATTTGTCCCACCATTGATCGTAGAGCAAAAACATATCGATAGCTTAATAAGCGAGCTTGATTGTATTATCGCAGAGGTTAAAAAATGAAGGGCCGCAACCTGCTGGCAATACACGACTTGAGCGCTGGGGAAATTGACTCAATTTTGACCCTCGCCGAGCGTTTAAAAAGGGAAATAAAAGAAGGCAAGCCCCACGAGATCTTGCATGGAAAGACCTTGGGGATGATATTTGCCAAACCCTCTACCCGTACCCGCGTCAGCTTTGAGACCGGGATGACGCAGCTGGGAGGACATGCAATTTACCTGGGGATGAATGACCTACAGCTTGGTCGGGGCGAAACCATAGCTGACACAGCACGAACACTTTCCCGTTATGTGGATGCAATTATGGCGCGGCTTTTCAAACACCAAGATGTGGTAGAGCTTGCCAAAAACTCGAGCGTCCCGGTGATAAATGGCCTAACCGACCTTCACCACCCCTGCCAAGCTCTGGCCGACCTGATGACGATTAAAGAACGGTTCGGCAGGCTGAAGGGGCTGAACGTGGCCTGGGTGGGCGACGGAAACAACGTCTGTGTTTCGCTGATGGAGGGCTGCTCCTTGGTCGGGGCCAATTTCCACGCTGCCTGTCCCGAGGGCTATGAACCACCGTCCGATATTATTGGGCGAGCCAAGAAGAACGCTGCAAAGAGCGGGACAAAGGTCGAAATACAGCCTGATCCTGACAGAGCGGTTGCAAGCGCAGATGTGATCTACACGGATGTCTGGGTTTCCATGGGGCAAGAAGCAGAGTCCCAAAAGCGCATGGAGATCTTCAAGAAGTACCAAGTGAACGCCAGACTGGTTAAAAAGGCCAAGCCAAGCGTCATCGTGATGCACTGCTTACCTGCTCACAGAGGGCTAGAAATCACCGATGAAGTGATAGACGGGCCACATTCTGCAGTATGGGATCAAGCTGAAAACAGGATGCACGCGCAGAAAGCACTTTTGGTTGCGCTAATCAGGGGCAACGCCCAGGAAAGCGGCCGTTCGGCCCAATAATAATCTTTTTATACGTTATCTGGTGATGGGAGATAAGGTGATGATTTGAGATTGTTGGTTGCCTTAGGAGGAAACGCAATAAAACAAGCGCATGAGAAGGGATCCACGCAGGAGCAATTTATGAACTGCAGGAAAACTGCGGCGTTGCTAGCAAAAGTGGTTAAAAACATGAAGCCTGAAGATCGACTTATCATAACGCACGGCAACGGCCCGCAGGTCGGTAATCTAGCCGTGCAACAGGATCTCGCCAAGACGGTGATTCCGCCACAGGATATGGATGTCCTTGGAGCCATGACGCAGGGGCAAATAGGTTACATGCTGCAGCAAATGCTCGACAACCAGCTGTGGAGCCTTGGTATCCACAAACATGTCATCGCTGTGGTGAACCGTGTAAAGGTGAGCAAAGACGACCCGGAATTCCAAGGGGAAAATGCCTCCAAGCCAGTTGGTAACTTTCTTACCGAGGCTGAAGTGAGGGAGGAAAAAGCAAAACACCCTGATTATATTTTTAAAAAAGTTAAGCCAACGGGTGACCGATGCTGGAGACGTGTCGTTCCTTCCCCAGATCCAATTGCTAACGTTGAAGCCGAGGCCATAAGACAGATGGTCGACGCAGGGATCATCGTCATAGCGTCGGGCGGAGGCGGTATCCCTGTGGTGGTGAACCACAACGGTAACTATAGAGGAGTGGATGCCGTCATTGATAAAGACTTGGCTGGGGAAAGGCTGGCAGAAGTTGTGGATGCAGACACTTTTCTCATACTCACAGACGTTGAGAAGGTCAAGCTGAACTTTGGTAAGCCAAACGAGAAGGAAATATCCCAAATGACTTTGGAAGAGGCCAAGCGTTACCTGAGCGAGGGGCACTTTCTCGCTGGTAGCATGGGTCCGAAGGTGAAAGCATGCATTCGATTTTTAGAGTGGGGAGGCAAGCGGGCCATCATAAGCTCACTGGACAAGGTAACAGAAGCCCTTGACGGCAAGACCGGCACTCATATCGTCAGGGGATAAGAGCTGGCATGCCTAAAGTGAAGGGACCGCTGCCACGTTTTTCCAACATTCACGTTCAGATGGCGCTTGACCTGATATCAAAACACAAGAGGATCGGGCGCAAGCAAATCACAAGTAAGCTTGGGATAGGTGAGGGCAGCGTCCGAACCATACTGGACCACTTGAAAAAACGTGGATTGATAACGTCTTCCAGAGGTGGCCATGCCTTAACGGAGAGAGGGAGGTTCTTTTTAGGCAAACCTCCGGAGTTCGTGCAAGTGGATGTCGGTGATTTGACTGTTGGTAAGGTAAACGTGGCAACTATTGTCAGAGGTGCAGCACCCAAGGTGAAACGTGGCATTGAACAGCGTGACGAGGCCATAAAAGTTGGAGCGAATGGTGCAACGGTATTGGTCTTCAAAAATGGCAAGCTTAGAATCAAAGGCGGCTTTGCTAGAGTGGGGAAAGAAGCTAACAAAGCTCTGATTAAGGCCCTGAAGCCTAAAGAGGGCGACGTCGTGATCATAGGCGCGGGTAAAGACCTGCTGACTGCTGAGGCGGGGGCAAGGGCTGCCGCCAGAACCCTCAGAAAACAGCCTTGACCAGCTCCAGCAAGTCCCCATCCTTGAGTTGGTAATCCTGCATTCCAACCGGGGGCTCAAAGCCATTCACCTTATACCCCCAGCCCTGCTGCAATCTCCCTATCTCAGTAACTATAGACGCACCAAAGCTCTCATAGTACTCTGTTCTCAAGCTGGCAATTTTTAAGAGGGCATCAAAGGGCGTCATTCCTTTGTAAAGAGTAATCTCTTTATCGATACCGAGATCCACTATCTTGACCCTGACCCTGATGTTTTCCCCATAGGTGTATTGCCCTGTCTGCTTGGTCATTCCTTCTGCAACATAGTAGCCGCCGGCAAAGCAGAGAAAGCCAACAACGATGACGAGCGCCAAAATCTGGGCCGCCAGTCCTCTATTCAACTTTTCACCCCCGTTTACTTTTCTTTAGCCTTGACACCGACATTGACCGCGACCGAAACCGGCACTTTGACTTTAATCATCAGCTTCCCGAGCCCGAGAAGAGGGGGCACAAAGATGAGCGATGTCAAGTGATAAAGCGTGAAAGGTATCTGGGCTAGGTACACCGCAACCAGTCCCGCCAGGGACTTTTCTCCCCAACCGAGCCAACTTCCAAAGGCTGTCCAGACATCAAAGATGAGAATGCTTATAGCAGCTGTGAGTGTCGTTTTGTAGAGCAACTTCTTGAACTGGTCGAAGGTTGAGAGCTTATTTTTTATGCTGATCAGCCAGATGATGATAAAGCCCGACCAGGTGAAAGCGTAGATGGGGTTCGGGCCCCAGAAAGCCACATCTATTATGTAAACGCTGATTAGGGCGATGACACCAAAATATCGAACCAAATGCCTCCAAGAGTCAGAACTTCCGCAGTAGAGCGACAGGGACCCGATAACCACAAGCGTTGGGATGATGAGCTCAAAATTAGGGAACGGCGTGACGCCACCAAGGTAGAGCAGCTTGCTGATGGCGATAAAACCTATCGCGATGAAGACAAAAATCCTGAATCTTTTGACCAAGGCTTGATCTGATGACTTTCCACCAAGGAGCCATTTAGCTACTTTCCATCTGATCGCCAAAATGATCCCCTTGTTGGATTATTAATCCAACTTATAAATAATTATTGGCGGTTTATCTGAGAAGGTTAGAATCGATTCAGAACTAAGCGCCGGTTCTCTGCTTAATCCTTCGCATTTTGCGCCGCATCCGCTTGCGGACCCACTTCCAGCGCATACGGCCCTTCTTCTTCCACTTTCTGGGGCGTTTTCCCATAATAGCACCGACCTGCTTTACTCATCATAGCATGCTAAAAATCTTGTTGAATGTACGTTAATGGCTATTCATTTAACTTGGCCGACTTGTAGTCCTCAATTATTTTGACGCTTGCACTTGCTCCTATCCTGTTAGCACCTGCGGCAACCATCATCAAGGCGTCACCGAAGTTTCTTATCCCTCCCGAGGCTTTGACACCGAAGCTCTCACCCACCGTCTTCCTCATCAGGTAGACATGGGGGACGGTCGCTCCCGTGGGCCCGAAGCCTGTCGCTGTCTTAACGAAATGTGCCCCGGACTGCTTCGCTATCTCGCACGCCTTGACCACCTCATCGTCGGTCAGGTATCCCGCTTCAATTATGACCTTGACGACATTTCCTCTAGCCGCGTCTACGACGGCCTCTATGTCCCGCCTGACATATTCATAGTTCTTGTCCTTGAAAGCACCGATGTTCATGACCATGTCGATCTCGCTGGCCCCGTTCTCGATCGCCTCCCTTGTCTCCAGGGCTTTCATCCTGGTTGTCATCTGACCAAATGGAAAGCTGACCGTGGCAACCACTTTTATGTCCGTGCCCCTCAGCTCGTCAGAGCAAAATCTGACCCAGAAGGGATTCACGCACACGGAATAGAAATGGTATTTTTTAGCTTCATTACAGAGATTCCTGAACGATTCAGATGACTTCTCCGGGTGAAGAAGGGCGTGGTCGATCAACCTAGCTAGGTTTTCAGGTGACAATTTTATATTCTTCGCCCTTCGTTCGACTTCAGCCATCAGACCTAGATTCACACCCATCATCAAGCACCCGATTATTTGCCAATCTTCTAAATCTAGCTTGTCTTTCCAGTCTACTTATAAGTTATCAACCAAAAAATTGAATTTTTTAAGTCCTAAAGCAGGCAAAAAGAAAAAGTTCCTCGAAAAACAGCTTCTCTCGCACCATTTTAACTTTAAAACGATTAGCCTCAAGTAGCTGGAGTGTTTCAAAGGCATTTGAAAGGGACGACTGCACGAAAAGCGCCCGCCCGTTTGACCCTATGTGGCTCGGAAGTTCGCTCAGAAATCTATCGATAACTCTTCGTCCATCTTTTCCAGCTTCCCATGCAAGTTCTAGAGGCTCACCGAGTCTTTCCCCCGGCTCAACAGGCAGATAGGGGGGATTGAAAACCACCAGATCAAAGCACTCTCCCTCGACAGGCTCAAAAAGATCCCCCAGGCGAAAATCTATGATATCAGCCACGCCTTTTTCAGCCGCGTTTGCGCGAGCACATTCGATCGCCGCAGGGTTTATGTCTGTGGCCACGACCCTGGCGCCTGCTTTTGCGGCCAAAATGGATAATAAACCACAGCCGGTTCCCAACTCGAGAACCTGTTCGCCACCACGCACGTCCAGATTATCGGCAAGCAAGAACGTGTCCTCCGCTGGCTCGTAAACACCGGGGTAAACTAAAAATTTGCTGCCCTTGTAAAACACTATTTTGGCCTTTTCAACAGTAGCGGGTTTCACATAGAGCACATATCTGCAGCTCTCTATTAGAGTTTTCTAAATAATTACACAACACTGTTGCCTTCAGCTGACACGTGAAAAGGCTTTAGATTTCTTAGTTAGATTTGTTGCTGGTGAACAGTTGGAGCTGGATACAAGCATTGCCGAGCGTGTAATCGCAGATGCCACCAAAATGGGTGCCAAATATACAGATGTCCGCCTCGAAAGCTCGAAATGGGAATCGATAGTGGTCAAGGACGGCAAGGTGGAACATGTCAGGTCCGGAGAGCAGTACGGTATGGGTCTCCGCGTGCTTCTAAAAACGTGGGGGTTTGCGTCCACCACCGATATCGGCAAAAATGCGCTGAGGGAGTCTGTCGAGTCAGCCGTCTGCATGGCCAAGAACGTGAAGAAAGTTGGAAAAATCAAGCTCTCGAAAAGTGTCGCAGAAAAAGCGAAAGTCAGGGCAAAAACCATCAAAGATCCGTTAGGCGTTCCAATCGAGGACAAGGTGAAACTGTGCCTTGACAGCGATAGGCTTGCCCACACGGACAGGTTTATCAGGCGCACTTCTGCCTACATAGCAAGCGAACTGACCTTAAAAACATTCGTGAGCAGCGAAGGTGCAAAAATCACCTTTGAAAATACCCTAACTTACTGCGAGATATTCGCCCTAGCTAAACGCGGGGGCGTTGTGGAATACATGGACGAACTAGCTGGCGGGTCCGGTGGGTTCGAGATAGTCGAGAATTTTGATATGCCCACGAAGGCCAAAGATGTGGGCCGAAGGGCAAGCAAACTGGCCGCCGCCAAACCCTTGCCTGAGAAAAAAACCACCGTTGTCCTAGATCAAGACCTCGTAGCCCTCTTGTGCCATGAGATAATAGGTCATCCCAGCGAGGCCGACCGTGTGCTCGGGAGGGAGGCCGCGTGGGCTGGCAAAGCCTGGTGGGCCGGCATGGTCGGGAAAAGGGTTGGCTCAAAGCTGCTCAGCGCGACTGACGACCCGAGGGTAAAGGGTGCGTTGGGTTATTACGAGTACGACGACGAGGGTACCGCCGCTCGGCGCAAGGAGCTGATCCGCGAGGGGGTTCTCACCGAACACATGCACAGCAGAGAAACTGCGGCTGAGTTTGGAGTTTCGCCGAACGGGAACATGCGCGCGCAGAGCTTTGAATATCTTCCGCTGATCAGGATGAGCAACACATTCATAGAACCAGGAGGTTTCAAGAAGGACGAGCTTTTTGAAGTTAGCGAGGGCGTTTATCTCAGGGGGCAAAAAGTCCCCAGCATAGACTCCAAGCGCTACAACTTCCAACTAAGTGCAAAGGAGGCCTTCCTTATAAAACGAGGTGAACTCACTGGTCCCTTCCGGGCTGCATCGATTGTCGGAGTTGCACCTGAGTTCTTCACCAGCATAGATGCCGTGGGCGACGATTTCGAAATGAGGCCCGTGCCAAACTGCGGAAAGGGGGACCCAATGCAAACCATACCGGTGGGGAATGGTGGCCCGCACATTAGAGGAGTTGGTTGGGTAGTGGGAGTGAAATAGATGCTCTCTGAAACTCAACGCGCTATTAAGCTTGCGGTGAATCACGGCGCCGATGAGGCGGAGGCATTTGCATCAGAAAACACTGTCATGACGATAAGAATTGCCTCCAACAGGGTCGTCGAAACAAAACGTGTACATGATGGTGGTTTAGGGATCTGCACTGCAATAGGAAAGAAGGTTGGATTTTCTAGCGGTAACGGGCCGACCGAAGATCTGGTGAAGCGCGCGGTTACCATCGCCCGCGCCAAGCCACCCAACCCCAATTTCAACGGCTTTCCCTTGCCTCGAAAAATCAAAAAAGTTCCTAGGATTTACGATCAAAATCTAAAAAATATTTCTAGCTCAAAAATAGTCGAGATGGCTGAAGAGATGTTAGAAGCCGCTCTGGATTTCAACAAACGAGTCGTTGAAGCCTCTGGGGCCATCAACTTGATTGTGGAGCGCTGCGCAGTGTCAAATACCAACGGGATCCAGACCGCCGACGCTACAACCAAAATTTTCGGTCATCTAACGGCAGAAGCGCGCCATTTCGACCGCGCGGAAGGGCAGGGCTGGATGGGAAGCACCACTTTAAGTGAATTCAAACCCGACCTTATCGGCAGAAAAGCGGCTGAAATCACCATTGCCTCGCTGGGAGCCAGATCAACAAGGCCTGGCACTTATGATGTGGTTTTGGAACCAATTGCTGTGGCTGAGCTTTTCTACCATGTGTTGTCATATGCAATCAACGGCAAGGAGGTCTATGATCAAATGTCATATTTCAGTGACCGTTTGGGCAAGGCTGTGGCATCAGAGACCGTCAACATCGATGACTGGGGCAACATGCCGGCGGGACTTTGTTCCAAGACAATTGACGACGAAGGCTCGCCGACGCAGAGGACTCCAATCATCCAGCAGGGGAGGCTTGTGAATTTCATCTACGATTGGTACTACGGAGGGCTGTCCGGAAGAAAAAGCACGGGGAATGGCCTCCGTCCGGGTGATTTCGGGCGCAGCCACCATCTCACCCCGACGCCACACATAACAAATCTCGTAGTCCGGCCGGGAGATTTTGACCTTGAGGAGATTATCGAGGATATAGATAATGGTCTCCTGCTGTCGCGGATCTGGTACACATACCCCATCACACCTCAACTGGGAGACTTTTCCACCACCTCCAGATGCGGCTTTCTGATTCACAAAGGAAAAGTTCAGAGAGCTGCCAAACAGGTCAGAATTCACGAGAACTTGCCGAAGCTTTTAAAGAGGCTGGAGGGCATTGGGAAAACACAAGAACAAATTATACCTTGGGGTGCCTCAGCATCCGTATGTACGCCTAGCGTTCGATTCCGTGACGTTCACATATCTTGAATTGCTGATTAAAAGCACAAATTTATAAAAACTTTTATTTTTTGATTTCGGGTTCTGCGTAATTTTCAAGGCATAGGTTTGGCAAGTAGTTGCTGTTTTTGCGGGCTGCCTGAGGCCGGTGGGGGTGAAAACCACCGAGGTGATGTGGATGAACCCTGTGTTCCGGCCTGTGGATCGGGCTCTTAGAACGGCCGCAACAGGGACGGCTACCAATTGTATAAACACGGGTCCTGTGGAAAAGAAGATTAAAAGGACGGGGGGCCCTTCCGACACCTGAAGAGGGGAAAGGAGAAGGTCCTAGTCGCCGCGCTACTTTACGTGAAGTATCCGCTGTCAACTTATCAGGTGGCCGAGCTGCTGGAACTCTTCGGGATCAAGGTCTCGGCATCGTCAGTGAGGAGATGCCGCAGCGCTTCGGCGTCTCTTTGAAGAAGATTGCTAGATTCTACAGGGTGAGGATATTCCGCATCTGGCACGTGGACAAGTTCGTGCTGTATACGAGGGGGCCGTCGGGGAGGCGGGAGCGGGGAAAGAAGGTCTGGGCCACCAGATGACCGTCCTCGACTCCGAGGGCAACGTTGCTGCCAGTTACTTCGCCCCCGAGCGCAGCACCGGGGCGATCAGAAGCTGCTGAAGCGTGCCAAGGAAGAGGCGGGCTTCTCGCCCGACATCGTCGTGACTGATGGTTACAATGCCTATGAGCAAGGGTTGAAGGTCTTGCAGGCGCACAGAGCACCTCCGCGCCACCTTTAAGCGGAAGCTGATACATATGGCGACGGCGTCATCCTGAGATAGCAAAGATCCGCCCCCTGCGAAGAGTGAGGAACCTGTAGAGGGGCGATGGCTTCCTCCAAGTCTGCAACCGCATGCGCAATCTCAAGGGCAGGATGAAAAGAATTCTGGACCATCTCGGGCTGAAGCCTGATTTAAGCGGGCTGGTGAAGCTGTTCCACCTGATGAGGAATTTTGAAACACTGCTTTTGGCCCGAGTGGTCGAAACGGATAGCGACAAATTTCCAGTTGCTTGAATTTTTGCCCCACAACCGCTTCAGAACC